>ERZ1292623.293-Hain-H51-01um-R1-293-length-55940-cov-10_pt1 | contig 39292 bp, 57 predicted proteins | sample MGYA00564398_ERZ1292623 | MGnify/ENA primary metagenome ERZ1292623 (study PRJEB36523, sample SAMEA6512633) | groundwater metagenome | collected 2019-01-07 | study: AquaDiva: Metagenomics assemblies of 32 groundwater samples
TATTCTTCGTCAGTTTTAAACTGTTTTCGATAGTTTTTAAATTTGTCGGTTTTTGGTTTTGAAATTCGGACAGAGCAACTATTTAAACTTTATCTTTGATTTCTTCGCTTTGGACTGAGCCGTGGGTTAAAGAATTCAGCTTGTCATAGAAGTCAATGATAAGACCTGCTGGAATATTTAGGACGGCTTGTAAATTTCCGTTGGACATCCATTCCTCGCTTTCCTTGTATTCATTAAGTATACTGTAAACTTTTCCTGTGTGCTGTGCTGGAATAATGATTTTTATTTTTTTTGTTTCTATTTTTATCGGGATGATTTCCTTTAATTTTTTTATTATTTCCTGCATTTGCTGTTCTGGAGGGCGATTATCGAAGTGATAATGAATGTCGTGTACTGCTGAGCGGATGCGCTCTTCGGTATAGGGTCTGCCGTGCTGGTCAGAGGCGTTTCTTATTATTAGACTAATAATCTGGTTTATTTTTCTTTCTTTTTCTTCGTCCCGATATTCCTGAGTTTTCTGAATTTCTCCTGAAATAATTATTTTCTTGGCTATTTCATAAATGTCAGAGGTTCCAAATGCTTCAATTAGATCTTTTTGCGGGATGATATTGCCTTTTTTTGAATCAGTGTAAATATTTGCTGACTGCAACGCTGAGAGGATATTTCCCTTGTTATTTTTTATTTTTAAGGCTTCATCTAGGTCTACTACTATTTCATAATGCTTTCCTTTTATTTTTATGCGCGCTTCTACATTTGGCATTATTATTGAAAGTTCAGCTAGTTAATAAATATTTTTATTTTTTCCGGTAATTGTCTGAGATGTATTGTACAATCTCTCCAACGCGAGTAAGTTCGTAATCTCCTGAAAAAGAGACATTATACTCAGCCTCAATTTCCATTACGACATTCATTACATCTAAACTGTCTGCTCCTAATGACTCAAAAGTAGAATCTCTTTTTATTTTATTAAACTCTATGCCAAGCTCTTCAGAAATTATTAATCTTACTTCGTTGCTTAAGGTTTCGTCAAGCGACATGTGCTGTACTAATATGGGGGGATTATAAATATTATTGGGACTCATCAATTTTTTTCAATTATGCAGATTAGAGCAAAGCTTAAATAGAGTTTTATTTTTAGATTGATAATTCTGAGAAAGAGAAAATGGATATTCCAACAGAAATGCAGCATCAGGTAATGGGCTATGACAGAGCCGCGACTATGTTCTCTCCTGAGGGGCATTTATTGCAAGTTGAATATGCTGAGAAGACAGTTAGATTGGGAAGCGCGAGCATAGGGCTTGTCTGCAAAGATGGAGTTGTTATTGTTGCTGATAAAAGAGTAAGGGACAAACTTCTTGCTCTTGAGTCTACTCATAAAATATTTGAGATTGACAGCCATATAATCGCTGTTTCTGCCGGAATACTGGCTGATGCAAGGATATTAATTGATCAAGCGCAGGTTTTAGCTCAGCAGAATAAAGTAACCTTTGGGTCCCCGATAGAGCCTATCTCTGTGATAAGGATGATATCTGACAGAAAACAGCTGTTCACTCAGTATGGGGGAGCAAGACCTTATGGTGTCTCTATAATGCTTTTAGGAGTGAACAAAAATAAAACTCATTTATATACGTCTGATGTCACAGGCAATTTCTTTGCTTACAAGGCAAATGCGATAGGAGAGAACGACGAGAAGATAAAAGAATTTTTGAGAAGGGATTATAAAGAAGATATGAATGTTGAAGAAGGGATAAGATTCTGCATTAAAATATTCAAGGAAATTCTTGGAAAAAATTTTGATTTAAGCAGATTCGAAGCAGCTTATATCAAAACAAGTGATGAAAAAATAGTAAGGGTTTATGAAGAAAACTTGAGAAGAATAGTTAAGTAATTTATGCTACGTTTAATACTTTTCTGAATATTGTTGTGAAGACTATGCTGAATATCAAGTATGCAAGAAGCCAGTGCATTAAGCCAAATATTTTGAATGGATTTGCCGTGAAATAATCTGAAAACCATCTAAAAAAGATAATTATTGGTATTGAAGTATACATCAATGGTCTTAGTGTTATCTCGAAAGTTCTTGGTATAAACTCCAGCTGTTTTTTCTGGAGCGCCAGAAGCTTTTCAGGGTGATCTTTATATGCTTTCATTTCTTCCTGCAAAAGTTTCTGCTCTTTTTTTATACTTCTGAGTGTTTCTTGATCAGTAGTATATTTTTGAATTAATGTTATAAAAAAGCTGATTGCTGCTGAAACTAAAATCAAGCCAAAATTTGCATTGAAATTTAAAATTTTTCCTATTGTTGGATTAAAAACAAGATGAACTGTCTGACTAATTAGTGGAATTTTGTCCCAAAAAAGAGCTATTGCTAAGCTGATAAACATCAAAAGAAATAATGTCTTAATTGACTTGTTCATTTTTATTATTAATAAAGATAGTTTTTAAATTGTATGCTATCCCATTATTTTTCTTAGAGCTGGATGCATATCTAGTGCGTGCTGCTCTGCGATTTTTTGGTAAAGCTGGTGTATTATCATAACTGCAAGGAGAATTGCTGTTCCAGAAGTTAAAGCACCAATAAGATTCGCTAACGCGGCGAGAGCTCCTATTGAAAGACCGCCCATGATTGTTAAAGGCATGATGTAACGACTAAGGATCGATTCTAGTACTCGCGGATCTTTTCTGAAACCAGGAATTTGCAATCCAGAGGATAGAATATTTTTTGCCTGAGATGATTCGTCCATCCCTGAAGTCTTTACCCAAAAAACTGCAAATATAGCTGATATTGCTGTATAAAAGACTAGATGTATTATTGCTTGAATTATAAACACATTTTGAAAGCTTCCTCTGATTAACGCCTCTAAGAGATTTGAATCACTAATCCAAAAAGCAAGACCTGAGACTGCACGGCCTTGAGAAAAACTTCCTAAAAATGTAGGTTTATCCAGCCAGCTTTCTAGGAGACTTCCAAACAATTGAATATTCGCAACTAATGCAGCTGCCAATATAACTGGAGTTACTGAAGCATAGAAGAAAGCTAGAGGCCATTTCATGCCAAAACCGCGAAGCCTTTCATAAGAAAGAGGTATTTCTACTTTTAAGCCCTGCGCAAAAATAACGATTAAGAAAATTATGATTGTGGATATAATTGCTGTTGAAGCGATAAGAGCTTCTTTTGGTGCGCCGTTTAAAATTGATTGTATAATAATAAGGAGATTTCCTCCGCAGGGGGTGTTTGCAAAATCAAAAAGGCAGTTCTGCCCTGTTGTCGGATCTATGAATTGGAATAAACGGGCGAATAATTCCCAAGCCACTCCTGCAACAATAAACAGCGAAGTACCTGAGCCAAACCCCCATTTTTGAACTACTTCATCCATAAGCATGATTGCTAGACCTCCAAGGATTAACTGAAAAATTAAAATTGAGGCAAATCCGGGGGATGGTTCTAATCCTTTCATTAAAATATAAACCATTGCTTCAAAGATAATAAAAAATATCGTTCCTATTTTCTGAAGCCCTTGAAAATACTTTCTTCCTTCTTCTGTTTTTGTATCAATCGAAAGAATTCCTGAGCCAGCAAGCAATTGCAGTATAATAGAAGACATTACTATTGGGCCGATACCAAGACTGATTATACTTCCGAATTGGGTTGCAAATATAAGCTGCAAAAATTCCAGCCTGGAAAGAGCGTTGTTCGACAAGCCGTATAGAGAAATATTGGATAATATAAAAAAAGCGCCTAAGATAATCAGAGTCCATTTAAGTTTTGTATTAAAGCTTAGTTTTTTCTCTAGAGGCTTTTTTACTTCTGGAAGATTGTACAATATCTGCTTTATTTCAAGTGCCATTCTAGATTGACCTTATATCTCCACCTGCTTTTTTAACCTTGTCTTTTGCTGACTTGGATGCCTCGGAAGCAATAATTGTCAGTTTTGTTGTTATTTCTCCATCACCTAGAATTTTATAACCTTTGAGATCAATCTCGTATTCACCTTTTTTTATTTCTTTTATTGCACCTTTTTCTATGAGGGAGCTGAAATTATCAGAAATGTCCCTCAGATTCATTGTTTTTAGTTTTTTTGATTTTTTTCTTCTTAATGTTTTGGCTTTTCCAAAATAATCTCCTTTGTATAAATTTATCACTAAAGACTTTCTTTGGTCAGCTCTTTTTCCTGTTCCAGCCATTCCTTTTCCGCCTCTATGGCCGCTGCCTCTTGCTTTTTTCTTTCCGCCTCTTCCATGCGTGTAGCTTCCGCGATATCTCGTAGATTTTTTTCTTTTTTTTGTTTTCATTTTCTTTTTTTTCTCGTTGTTTTTTTAACCTGCTTTTGCATCTTCGGAGTTTTATTTCTCAGCCGATGTTTTCTTACTGCTAAAATGTCATCAAATTCGTTCTTTGATATATCTTTTTCTCTCTCCTCTATAAATTCTTCCGGCAGTTTAATAAAAGTGTCTATTTTGTTGCATTGGGCGCACTCTTCTGGAGCGTATTCCCCATATTCAATATGACCACAGCTACATTCCCATATGAAACCAGCATATGCCATTATAACATCCTCCTAATTAAATCATTTATCTTTTCTTTGTTGTCGCCTAGGACACCCTTGCCTTTTCCAGCATGCTTTTTTGAGTCTATTCCTCCTCGCGGGGGATGCAATCTGAAAAATGGCTTCAATCCTAAGTCCGAGAGTGTTTTTTTGTCCAGCTTCTCTATTATTTCATCTTTGTTAATCTTTTTATCCTTTTCGAGAGGCTTTCCTCTTTTTTCTATTAGCTTTGTTAAAGTTTCGTTATCTATAGTGCCGTATGCGACATGATTTCTTAATACTTTTAATAATTTCATGTTTATTTGTGTTGGATGAATAAGCACAGCTGAGTATTTTCTTCTTATTTTAAGCCTGTAAAGGGCTTCTCTGATGTTCCCCGGAAGGTCTACGTCTCCTGAAATTCTTATAACTGCTATCATTTTACAAATTTATTTTTGTTGTGTTTATTAAAGCGTTCATGCATGCCTTTGCCATATTGAAAGTTGTTTTTGTTTTCCCCCTTGTTTGGGAGTATACATCTTTTATTCCTGCAAGACGCAGGATTTTTTTACATTCATCTCCGATAACCAGGCCCGTTCCTCTTGGAGCCGGCAAAAGAGTTAATTTTACGCTTCCGCATTTTCCTTGAACTTTAAACGGGACTGTGTGCGGATTGTTTTTCTCCTCTTCTGATTCTGGGGATTCAAATCCGCGCTCGATTTTTGTGATATTTAATTTTGCGTTTCTTATTGCTTTCTCCCTCGCAGGAAGAGTTTCTTTTGCCCTGCCGTATCCTATGCCAATATGTCCGTTTTTGTCGCCAACAACAGCCATTGTTGAAAAGGTAATTATATTTCCTTCCTGTGTTTTTTTCTGAGTCTGCCTCCAAGCTCTTCTTTTTCCTCCTCCGAATTTTCCTTTTGCTTGCCCAATCATAAGCAATTCTGATTCCAGACTGATTAGAGATTCTACAATCTCCGGCTCGAGAATTTTTTTCCCGCTTTTTATTATCTTGTCAATATCTTTTTCTTTTCCTTCTTTAACTGACCTTCCCAGTTTTGTTTTAGGAACCCATGAATCTAAATAGACTTTCTCTCCTGTGTACTCTTTTTGTTCTTTTTTCTCCGCTAAAATATCTATTTTCCCTATTTCTTCCGGCAGTGCTTCAATATCTTGTTTTATTTCTTTTTCCGCCATTTTATATTCCCTCCTTTATTTTAGCAAGAACAATGCTTGATTTGTTGGTTGAATTTATTTTTTCTAATGAAGGAAGAATTTCTTTTTTATGAGAGACATTCAGCCCTGAGTCTATTGCTCCTTTAAGAAGAGCATAAATTCTTGAACCGTGAACATTTCTTGACAACCCTATATCAAGAATAACCTCTTCCGGCTTATCCTTGAGATTCTTTACCAAAAGAGATCCTGTGAGGTAGCAAGCGGCGAGAGTTTTAAGACTCCCATTTTTATTATCCGGCCAGCCTTTCTTTAATAGATCTTTTGACGTAGCACTCGCTATAACTTTATCCTGGGCGTGATCTGATTTTATAATTTGAGCCATGATATACTTGTTTGTTTTTCTTATTACTATGCGCGGCTTTTCTGATTTAAGCAGAGCTAATCTTGCTTTGTAATCTGTCTTTGCTTCTTTTCTTCTTCTTTTTAATGTTTTTGTCATTTTATGCTGCCCCCGAGATTGTTTCTTTTATGTGAGAAAGACTTCTAAAGTTTCTGTTCTTTATCTCTTTTCTTAGTTTTTTAAATTCTTCCTGTGAAATTTTGTTGTTTCTTTTTAGAGCTGACAGATATAATCTTAATTTTCTTGTCAGGGTTGCATACTCTTTCTTTGAATTGCTCTTTTTGTGCTTTATACTTCCGCTTCTTCTTCTACTCGTTCTTTTTTTTACTTTTCTTCTTCCTTTCTTTTCTATTATTATAATTGCCCCAGACTTATGCAGGTCTTTTATATCCTGCTTCGTTATTGCTTCTTTTATTTCACTCAGCCTTTGAGTGTTGAAAACTATTCTGGCTTTTCCTACGCCAAGCGTTCTTACAACAAGTGATTTTTTCTTCTCTAATTTCATTGCGCACCCTTAACATTTAATAATCTTATGTTCTTTTCTTTTGCTGATTTTATAATCTCCAGCTTCTTTTTTACACCTATTTTGGCGAGTATTCCTATAGACTCTTTATTTAGAGAGCTTAATTCCTTGAGATTATGAATTAATTTTGGCGTCAAATTGTTTATTTTTCCAGACTTATTTCTTTGAGATTTTGCGCCTACTGCTACCGAGGAGGGATAAGACTTTCTTTTTAGTCTCATCTTGCTATGTCTTCCTTTTGGTTTTCGCCAGATTCTTTTTTTCTTTCTTCTCTTACCAATTCTAAGATGCCGTGAGCTGTCCTGCCGAATAAATTTTCCCGGCATTATAATTCCCTTCCTGGTTTTTGAGTTATAAAAATTCCATCCTGATAAATTCTTCTGTCACGGCCTTTTATTTTTGTTGATTTCTCTAAATTTGCCGCTGTCTGACCAGCCGCTTCTTTATCAGATGAAGAAATTATAATCTGCTGCCCGTTTATTTTTACTTCAACATTCGGGAGTATTTTCGCATACCTTGATGTTTTTTCCCCTAGAAAGTTTCCTATTGAAATTTTGTCTCCTTCTAATTTTAATACCATTGGAAAATGAACGTTGCAAGCTTCTAATTTATAAATAAAGTTTTTTTGCAGCCCAGAGAGCATATTTTCAATATGCGCGGCAAACGACATGATTGTCTTGTAAGTGCTTTTGTTTCCTTTTTTACACTCGAATTTTAACTTGTTATTTTTGACCTGTATTTCAACTTCCGGGATAGTTATCTTTCTCTTTATGAATACAGAATCTTTTTCGCATTTTAGGAAATAGTTCGAATATTCGCAGTTGATTCCTTCCGGAATGTCTATTTCTTTTATAATTTTATTTTTCATCTTAGTAAATATATGCTATCAAGCTCCCCCCTATGTTTTTTTCTACAGCTGTTTGATGAGTCATAAGCCCGTTAGATGTTGAAATTATCAATATCCCTATGTTTTTTGCCGGTAAATATCTGCTTATATACCTCTCAATTTTACTTATTGATATTGTAAATCTTGGCTTTATTGCCCTGCAGTCATTTATTGTCCCTAATTTTATTTTGAGAGCTTTTCCATCTGTCTTGTACTCTTTGACATACTTTCTCATTTTGGCTATGGCTAATATTGAAAGAAGTAGTTTTGAGTGCCTTTTTATTTCTAACTCTTCTTTGCCTGCTTTCTTGGCGTTTATTATTTGGTTTAGTGCGTCTGAAACTATATCTTGTGACATTTTAACTGTATTTTTTGAAGCCTATTTCCTCCGCTATCTCGCGGAAACAATGCCGGCATAAATTTAGATTATATTGACTTAGATGGGAGCCATATCTTCCACAGCGTCCGCACTTCTTTACTGAAATACCTATCTTTCTTTCTTTCGGTCTGCAATTTCTTAAAAATTTCTGTAGGACTACAGGTTTGTTTTTAAGTTGCTTTGTTATTTTATTCCAATCGCTTGATGTCATTTTAGGTTATATTTGTGTTAAATTTTTCCTCCATGTATCCTATTATTTCTTCCTTGGAGACGTGCTGTTTTTTAGGCAGTTTCCCAAATTTTATTTTTTTTCTCCTTACTCTTACGCCTGCGCGGATAAAAGAGGCTGTTACATTAAGCCCACGTATGCCTATTTCTCTTTGATAGTCTATGCCTGGTATTTCTATATACTCTTTTATGCCAAAAGAAAAACTATTTTTTGTTATTTGGTCCTCGTCCAAGGAGTTTCCTATTGCTCCAAGAAGCTTTCTTAAAAGGTTTATTGCTTCTTTTCTTATTGTTACTCTTACTCCAACTTCCAGGCCTGGACGAACTCCAAAATCTGGAATTCTCTTTAGAGAGATTATCTTATGGGCTTTTCTCCCTGTCAAAAACTCTAATAATTTTTTTGATTTTTCTAAATCTGCCCCTGTTGCTCCGCAGCTAAGGACTATTTTTTCCAGCTTTATTTCTCTCATTGGATTTTTGGCTATTTTTTCCTTTAGTTTCTGTAATTTCATATTGTGACTATACTCCTTTTTTCTAATTCTACCAAGGCATCTTTTTCTTTTAGTTTTATTTCTACTTTGTTATTGACCACGCTGTTAATTCTGCCTGTGAATCCAATATATTTGCCAGAAATAATTATGCAATCTTTTCCTTCTTTCATCTGGACAGTTCTTTTTATTTTGCCTGATAAGTCTAAATAGAGAGAGTCTCCTATCTGGATTTTATTGTCAGCAATAATGTTGGAATTGTCATGAAGATTTATTTGCACTTTTTGTTTTTTCAGTATCTTTTTATTTATTACCTTGCATAATCTTTCTGAGGGATTTTTTGCTTCCTCCAGAGTAAATCTTCCATTCCTAGTTAAGGCAAGAACATAATTATTCCCAGCCTCCAATATGTTAAAAAGTCTTATGCTATCCCTATAATCTTTAACTATTCTCCCGTTTATTTTAAGAAGTTTTTGTTTTATCATTTCTTGCACTTCGCGGGCTGTTCTTGCCAAGTGCAACATGTCTCTTACTGCAGCCACAATTGTTACTGAATTTTTTATGTCTGAAAGAGGCCTGGCTACGTATTTTGTTCCCTTTCGAGGGATAGGTAATTTTTTTGTCACCTCACTTCTTGTTTGATGCATTTTCCTTTTGTTTCCTGTTTAGCGCTTGTATTCTTTCTTTATCCTCTAAGTTTAGGGATTGAATTTGAAGTACGCTTGGGGAGAAATGGACGTTTACTTTTGTGCCGTCCTTTTTTGATCTCTGCAGATTTTCAAGATTTACTCTCAGTCTTTTGAGGTCTATTGAAGATACTTTCTCTTTTCTTTTTTTGAAAGCTCCCCGCATGACAATAACCTCATCTCCTTTTCTCAAAGGAAGACTTCTTCTGCTGTATTTCTCTCTAAGCATTTTCGACAAATGGGCACTTAAAAATTTATGCTTTTTATGCAAGGGAGCATTTGCGCGGTATTTTATTTGCTTTCTTTTTTGCTTGCTAGAGAGCCAATTAGAAGAAAATGCTTTTCTCATATTAATAGCTCCCCACAACCTTTGTCATATTACAAATTGTGCAATTTTAGATACTTGGGCCCATCGCTCCTGCACTTCCCTAGCGACTGGACCCTTGACTTGCGTGCCTTTTGGATTTCCTTTTTCATCTTTCAATAAAACTGCCGCATTGTCCTCGAAACAAACTCTTTCTCCAGTTATTCTTTTATACGGTTTTTTCTGCCTTACTAATACTGCATCAAATACCTGGCCTTTCATGTCAGGCTTGCCTGCACGCACCGAGACTTTTATCCAATCTCCGACTTTTGCATACTGCTGCCTTCCTTTTTTTGATTTCCCGTGCTTTACTGAAACTATTCTTACAATTCTTGCTCCGCTATTGTCTGCTGCGACTAGCTGACTTCCGATATTCAGACCGCGAGTGATAGTTGCACTTATTGCCTTCATTTTTTTACCTCGCTAAAAGAGCGTATTTTTTTTGTGAATATGAAGTGTATTGTTCTGCTTAATGGCCTGCACTCCCTTATTTGAACATAGTCTCCTACTCCAACATCAGCGTTGTCTGGCAGGCGCGCATGCAGTCTTGTTCTTTTCTTAAGAAAACGCTCGAATTTTTTTATAAAGAGTGTTCTTTCAAATTCTACTGTTATTCGCTTGGGAAATTTTTTCTTTACGAAACCTTCGAAAATTCTTCCGCGAGCTCCAACTAGGTCCTTTATTTTCCCTTCTTTCTCTACTAAATGTTTCTTGTCTTTGCTCATTACTTCTCCATATGCTTGTTTGGTTAATCGCTGATTGTTTCTTCTGAAAAACCGAGTTTCACAAGAACCTGTTTTACCTTTACCTTGTGATCTCCTTGCAATTCGATAACGTTGTTTTTTACTGTTCCGCCGCAGGCTAGCTCTTCTTTTAGACGTTTTCCAATTGCTTTTACATCTATATGCTTGTCAAAACCCTCTACGAGTGTTATTTTTTTTCCGTATCTCCTCGTCTGGGTGCTCACCTTTATGCTTTGTTCGCTTTTTGCGATTTCCCTAAACACATCGGCTTCTGTTGGCAGACCGAATTCGTCTAGATTCATTATTTCTTTCTCAACTCCTCCCTTGTGGATTTGTTGAACATAATTAAGCGTGAAATTGCCCTTTTAATTTCTTTTGTTTTTGCATTTGACTTGTTTGCTGTAACATTTGCCTTTATAAGCTCTAATTTCAGCTCATTAAGCCGGTTATTTCTCTCATTCTCCCCCATATTTCGTATTTCTTTTGATTTTATAATTGCCATTTATTCTTCTGAGCTTCTCCTTTTTTTTGGTTTTTCCTTCTCGATCTTTTGAGATAATTCTTCATTGGTTGTTTTTATCTGGTTTGTGAGATTCTCGTTTATTATTATTCTGTCATGAATTACCGCGTCTGGGTGAAGTATGCTTACCTTGACTCCTACAACACCAGAGATTGTTGTTGCTTGAGATTGGGCTCTGTCAACAACCTTTGCAGGATCTCCTGTTTTCTTTAGATAACCTTGAGAAAATCTCCATGAGCGGGCGCGCTCGCTTGGAAGCTTGCCTGATAGAACTATTTCAGCTCCCATGGCGCCGGCTTTAATAATTTGCTGCAACATTTTATATGCTATAACCTTGAATTTTAGAGAACCTTTCCTCTCCAAAGAGATTGCTATTTCATCGGCTACTAATTGCGCGTCTAATAATGGCTCCATGATTTCCCTGATTTCGATATGAGGATTATCGAGTTTGAAACGCTTTTTTAGAAATCTTGTCAACTCTTCTATTCTTTCTCCTTTTCGCCCTATTACTATGCCTGGGCGACTTGTTGCTACTACTATTTTCTCTCCGATTGGAGTATACTCAATCATTACTTCACTTATTCTGCCTTTGCCTAGCTCGCTTTTTATGTATTCCCTTACTCCCAGCTCTTCCTTCTTGAATGTAACAAATTTTTTTTCTTCCATTATAATTCTTCCTTGGCTACAAATTCTTTTGCCTTTAATATAACATTTGTTCTTTTTGCATGCCTTCCCCCGCTTCTTGCTGGACGAGAAGCCCAAGTTGCTGAAGCAAAATATATTCTGGTTTTTTCTAAATCTAATCCATTGGTAATAGAATTTCCCCTCAACCCTTTTAGGAGGCTAATAAATTGTATCGAGGCATTTATAGGATAACGCCCAGACATCATTCCCTTCCTATGCGGAATCTCTCCTTTAAATGGCACTGCTTCCTTGAATTTAGAAACTCCTTCTAATTTTTTTATTGCTGAATTAATATCTTTATTTTTGATAAAACGACATAGATAGATGCTATGTTTTTTTGAGATAGGCAGAGACGCACCTCTGGCAATTGCTTCCTTTTTCTTTGCTTTTCTATTTACAAGCTTCTTTTCTTTTGCGTGCTCTTCTGGTTTTGTTTCTTCTGCCATTTTATTTCTTTTGCGCACGCGAACTCTTTGTCGCTCCTATGCCTGCGCTACCATGAACAATTTTTGATCTTGTTGGAGAGAATTCCCCTAATCTATGCCCTATCATCTCTGAAGAGACTACAACTTCCTGAAAATGCTTCCCGTTATAAACTGCGATTGTCAAACCAACTAATTTAGGCACTATTACCAGGTCCCTGCTATGTGTTTTTAGCTTCTTATTCCGGGATAACTTTTTTTCGCAGCGTTTTATGAATCTTTCTATTTTGTCGAAATTTCTAAGAACTGTTCTTCTGCTTCTTGAAGGAAGATATTTTGCTGATTCTCTTACATCCAGCTGCTTTAGGAATTCTATATCTTTTCCCCTGTATAATATTTCCTTTCCTTTTACTTCTTGGCTATTATGTGATTTCATTTTATCTTCTTCTACCTGTTCGTCTTGGTCTAATATGACCCACCTTGCTTCCTGGCGGAGCGTTTCTTTTTGCTATTTTTGACTTTATTCTTTTACCTCTTCCAGAACCGAAGGGATGGTCTACTGCGTTGAATTTGACTGCGGATGTTCTTGGCCAAAGCTTATTTCGCGATTTCATCTTGTAAAATTTCCCTCCTGCGCCAATAAACGGCTTTAATATTCTGCCTGTACCTGCAACTCTTCCGATTGTTGCTCTGCAATTTTCATTAACAATGATTTCTCTTTTATTCGGCAGAAGTATTGTTGAATTATTGCCCTGCGTTTTTAGGAGTATGGCTGATGTTCCAGCTGAGCGCATTATCTTTCCACCGTCGCCAGGATTATTTTCTATATTAAAAATTTGCGTGCCCGGGAGAATATTTTTTAGGAAGGTTATATTCCCTTCTTTTGGCTCTTTTCCTACTAGAATTTTTTGGCCTATAAAGGCATGATTAAATGCTGGTATAAAAAATATTTCGCTGTTGATTTTTAATTTTGCAAGCGGAGCTGTATGGCCTGCTGAATGAATAAGGTTTATGATTTCAGCTTCTCCTGAATTAGCTGGATAAGAAATTCTGTAATTAAAAGCGCTTTTTTTAGCCCTATAACTTAAACTTCCCTTTCCACGCGCTTGTTGAATTATTCTTTTTCCCATTTATATCATTCCCAGCTTAGTTGCTATATCAATCGCAGGATTCTCCTTTTTTAGCTTTATGTATGCATATTTTTTGTTCTGCCTAATTGAAGTTCTTATCTTTTCTATTTTGACTGAAAAAATTTTCTCGATTTCTTTTTTGATATCTGTTTTTGATTCTTTTCTTCCGCATGTGAAGGTTAGAGTGTTCTCTATGTCTATTAGTTTTACTGCTTTTTCCGAGGTTATTGGCTTAAGCAACATTTTCTAATTCCTCCAATGAGCTTTTTGTGAAGAGTGTTAGTCTGCCAAGAGGGTATAAATCCTGAACTGTTAATTCTTTTGGTGTTCTAATCTCAAGACCGCGCATTTTTGTTTTTTCTTTTGAGGATATTATAAAGAGCACTCCTGCATTGGATTTGTATTTTCTACCGCGCATTTTTCCTTTGCCTGGGCGTATTGATTTCTGTTTGAAAGCATGAGCAAAATTTTCTCCTAATATTATTTTTAAAGCGCTTTTCAACTCTTTTGTTTTTTTTGGGAGAGATTCAATTATTATCGGTGCTGTTGATAGAGTTTTTATTGTTTCATATCTCTTTTTTACATAATCCTGGCTTGCTGTGGCTGCAATGGCAGAATACATGGCTATTTTAATTTCCTTCTTGTTTATTTTTTTTATCTGTGAGTTTATTTTAGGAGGATGGGCTCTTCTTCCTCCTCTTGTGCTAGAGACTGTTGCACCTACCCAATAAAATTGTGTTCCACGACGCCACATTGTTTTTCTTGGAACTCTTGAGATTCCTTTTCCATAATGCCCTCCCCAAGTATGCCTTCTGTGGCTTATTCTTCCTGAAGCAGAATATTTTTTTCCCGCATACGTATTTGGAGAATACGGCTGGGATGATTTAGCTGCCTCGAGATATTTTGCAACTATGTCTTCTCTTATCGTTATGTTAAAAATTTCTGGGAGTTCTACCTGACCTTGTTTGGAGCCATCTTGATTAAATAATTGCACCTTCATTTTGTTAAAACCTCTACAAATTCATATTTCTTTTTGAGCTGAGTTTTTGACGGCCTAAATGGAGGAGTTATTAAAAGAGGGCGCTTTGCCGGACCTTGAACAGAACCTTTAACAATCAAATAAGAGGTTTTTATATTTCCATAATTTTTAAATCCTGTTGGAGGGTTTATGTTTTTTTCTGAGATCTTTCCTGAGGCGATGAGATTTGAATTATATGTAATTCTTGAGAAGAAGCCTAACTGGCCGGCCATTGGCGTTCTGAATGTAACGCGGGCTGGATGCCATGGGCCGAGACTTCCTGGGCGGCGAATTCCTTTTTCGGATTTATGCTGTTTCAAAGTTATTCCGAATCTTTTTACTGGCCCTTGGAATCCCTTGCCTATTGTCACACCGCGGATGTCAAGAATCTTGTATTTTAGAAAATCTGAGAGAGATATCTCTTTTCCAATGAACTCTTTAACAAAATCTAATTTACTTTCTGATGAGATGGCTATTTCCAATATATCCGGGGTTTTTTTTATAGTTGTTTGTTTTGGAATTGAATAAACAATAATTTTAATGTCATCATAATCCTGAGGTATTTCAGATAGAGATTTTTGCTGTTTAGGAGCTCTTAATTTTCTTTTTAATTCTTTATCATTTGAGACAGCTAATTCTTTTATTATCCTGTTGTTTTTATAAAACCTAACTGAATAAATTTTCATATTCGGCGCTTCGAGAACTGTAACTGGAATAGCTATCTGTTTTTTATAACTCATTGATTTTTCCGCTTGGTCCCGGACAATTGCAGTGGCCATGCCAACTTTGTAAACAATAAAACCAAGAATGCCTTCACCTTTTACAGGAGCCCAGTTTACACTATGCAAAACTTTAGCTGCTCGCTTGCGAGGATAAAACTGCAAGCTTCCACTTCTCGGACGGCTTAACTTCGACATTTCTTATTATCATTGAGTAAAGTGCAACTCCACTTTGTTTATTTACGTGATTATTCTATTAGATTCTTAGAAGAAAGTGTTTTTTGGGTTTTTAAAGGTTTTTGTGGTTTGTTTTTGATTAAAAGATGTTTTGTCATTGAACTTTAGATTGTTGAAATAGTTAAAAATACATCCAAAATATATAAATATAAGTACATATAGTTATATAGATAAAAATAGTAAGAAGAAAATGGCAAAACAAATTCAAATTAATTCTGAGTTAAGCGTTGAGGAGTTGCTAAAACAAAGCGAGTTGTTGATTAAGAAAAGTGATGTCAATAACGAACATATAAAAGAACAGTTGAAAAGAATGAAAAAGAAAAGCAAGGAAGTTGAGAGAAGAATATCTCTACTTCTTTAACTTGATATTATTTTTTATTATATAATCAGAAAGTTTTTTTATTTGTTTTTTTAGCCCTTCGTTTTCTTCAAGAAGAGAGTAGTTAAATCCTTCAGTTTCCTCTTTTATATGTCTTTCGATAGTATATAAATCTCTAAGCTCTCTATCTCTACCGTCCATAGTCAACTTTTGTAATGCTGCTGTTGTCACAACTATCAGAGCAAATAAACCAACCCATAAAACTATTCTTTGCGGATTATATTGTAAAAGAAGAATAAGAATAAATTGTTGGATAAAATAAGATAGGATAAAAGATATATCGAAAAAGGAATAATTATTATGAAAAAAATTTCTTATAAATCTCCATAACATCCCAATTATAACCCAGATGGCTAAAATTAAAACAGCCCATATAGAAACCCAAATAAAAAAGTCTTCCATAAATCTTACCTTTTTCACGACTTAAAAGGAATTTGTCTTCTAAATAGTATATTTTAGAATTATAGCATTTATGTACTGTGTATTGTGACGCTAATATTTAGTATAAACTAATTTCTTCAAATATTATATATAAAGAAATTACCGCAAAAGAAAGGACTTGGAATATTTAATAAAAATCTAATTTAATTCTACCAGTATTTGTTTTTGTTGCAAGAATATAGGGTTGTTTTCCTTTTACTGATTTAACAAGAAGTCTTACTTGGTGTAACGAAGGTCTGGCAGTTGTGCATTTACATTCAACAAGATAAGTTTTGTTTCCTTTCTTTGCTAACCAGTCATAGTGCCTTGATTTCGCTTTAGAAACAGTATATCCCTTAGCTCTTAATGCTTTTCTAACTTTTAACTCGAAAGCCCTGCCTTTCTCCTTAATGTTTTTTCTTATTAGAGGATTGCTAAACTTTATAGGTCTTAATTTGACAGGGGGAATTCTTATTGAATTAAAACCAAATTGCCCTCTTTTATCCATTAATCTCTATTGTTCTCTGATTATTTAAACTTGCAGTGGATAATCAAACACCAGCCGAAAGCGACAGGAGAGCAAGAAATGGTTAAAACAACCGAAGATTAGACATCACCACTGATGTTAAATACAAATATCATCCTTGTCTCTCGGCATTCCTTGCTACAATAGCTGGAATTGGCCCATCGACCTATTCTCCTTTTAGGTATTGGTTCCCTGCAGACATCGCAATAGAATCCTGAACTTACCTGCCCCGTGTACTTCCCTGAAGATATTACTTCTCCTTTTTCTACTCTTTTTGTTTTTTCTTCTAGATCTTCTTCTACCATGTTTTATCCTGGTGTCTGAGATATTTGTATATAATCTTAATCTTCCTGCTCGATTCGCGGCGCGAGAACAAAAGAAAGCACGACTTGGCCGGTATGGAAATCTAACCTCAGAGGATGACTATCTGAAAAGCTTAAAGTTGCTCTTGAAGAGATCTTGGCTCCCTTTGCGAATTTTGCCAAATACTCCAAGGAATAGCGGGCAGAACTATTTCCGGAGTGTATTTCAATTTCATCTGAAGAGAATTCTATACTTGCTGAATTTAGTCCATGTGCTTCTGCAACAAATTTATTCGGCTCAGCGATAAATGTGCATGCATCTGAAACAACTGCACAGTCTTCTATTACTTCAAGCAGGGACTCTGAATTCATGTGAATAACTGAGTTGAATTCCCATTGTGGAAGAGGCTTTTCTTCTGCATCTATCTCAATTAAAGCTAAAGAGAAGTCTCTCCTTATTCTGTCGTAGACTCCCAGGCGGAGGGTGTTCTCCTTTCTCTCTAAAGTTAGAGAAGTGCCTGGCTTGCATCTTCTTAAAACCGCTTTTAAACTGTCTAAGTTAACTCCTAACTCTTCCTCTTTATCAAGATTAAACTCTGAAAAAAGAGCAGAGGGTATTTTAAAATAAACCATTGCTACATTCGCAGGATCTATAGCTGTCAGACTTATGCCATCAGAAACAACTTTTATTCTTACTTCTGTAACTAGCTCTGAAATAATGGTTATTATATCTGAAAAGATTCTTGGGTTCTCTAGTTTTAACAACATTTTCTTAGACGGATGTTTTAACTTTTAAAGATTTGTATACCTTGGATATATGTTCGCCTGGTGTATAATAAACCATATAAAGAATTCTACTTTTATAGAATATGGAAGAAAAGGAAAAGAGGATTAGAGCAATAACTAATTTGTATTATTCAAATAAGAAACTACAAGAGAGTATTGTTGATTTTTCTAAAAACAGGGAGGTTGTGCCGAGGTATTTTGAGCAGTTTGGGAAAAGGCCAGATAGTATTCAATATGAGTCTGATGTGATTGGACTTGTGAGAAAAGGAGCAACTTCTTTTCATGCTTCTGAAGAATTATGGGAGGATGTATTCAAGCTAGATTCTGAGATGACAGTCGGCGAATCTAATAGCTTAAGAAAATCCTGGGATCTGCTGATTGATGTGGATTCTCCATTTCTTGACTGCTCGAAGATTGCTACTCGCTTGATTATTGAGGCTCTTGAGCAGCATGGAATTAAGAGGTATGGCGTAAAGTTCTCGGGAAGCAAGGGATTCCATATTATTGTCTCAGGAAAAGCTTTTCTTGAGGAATATGAAGGTTATAAAACAAAAGAAATGTTTCCTGAATGGGCGAGGGCTATTTCAGAGTACTTGATGAATTATATAAAGAAAGATTATAATAAAGAGATTGGAAAGATTCTAAGTGAGGATGATATTTTAAGAAGGACTAGACTGACTAAAAAAGATATTTCTGGATTTTATTGTAAAAATTGCGGGAAAAAGGCAATCAATGGAATTATTGTTAATTTGGTTTGTAATGTCTGCGGAATGAAAGTTGAAAAAAAAGACAGTAAGACATCTAAGAGAAGATTGAAATGCCTGAATTCCTCATGTGCAGGGATTCTGAATGATGAAGACAGCCGGGAATACTATTATTGTGAAAACTGCAAGGATCCTGATAATAAAAATTTTCAATTGGATTATGAAAGGCATCCTGAAAATTTTGAGAAAGTTATGGGTATTGACGCTGAAGAAATTGCATCTTTAGACCTGGTTTTAGTTGCACCAAGACATTTGTTTAGAATGCCCTATTCTCTGCATGAAAAAACTGCCTTGGCAAGTGTTGTTTTAAGTAAAAATGAACTAAACAAATTTGAGATAAAACATGCGGATCCTCTTAGAGTAGCTATTAAAGATTTTCTGCCAGATAATTATCCTGGAGAGGGAAGCAGGATTTTAAACAGCGCTGTTGAATGGAAAAAGCTAGTTGATATTCGGGAGGATAAAATTGAGAAAAAAAGATATGAAGATTATAAGTATGAAGAGTTGAAATTTGATGATGTTGATGAAAGTTTTTTTCCAGAACCTATTAAAAAATTGCTAAATGGTTTGGAGGATGGAAAAAAACGCGGGCTTTTTGTATTAATAACCTTTCTTAGAAATCTGGGTTTTTCTCCTGATAAAATCAATAAAAGAATTAGAGAGTGGAATGAAAAAAATAAGCCTCCTCTGAAAGAAGGGTACATTAGAAGCCAGATTGAATGGCATTTGAAACAAAAGAGAAAGATTCTGCCGCCGAATTATGATAATGACGGCTTTTATCGAGATTTGGGATTGATTGACAAGAAACCAGATACGAAAAATCCATTGGTGGATGTTAAGAGAAATTTGAAACGCATAGTCTAGAGAACATTTTTAAATATGTATTGCATTTGAATAATATGAAAAAGAGGATTATATTAGGTTTTATTATTTTACTGTTTGCAGGACTTTTTGGTGTTTATGCACAGGAGAATGAAGCAGAAAATATCAATAGAGCGTTAGTGTGCTTGGATAAAAGAGTAAATGAAAGCTCCTCTTTGTCTTTGGAAGAAGCAAGTTTCTCTGCTCTGGCAGGAGTTCCAAATAAAAAGGTTAGTGATACAATAGAATTGCAAAAGAGCGCGAATGATGGATGCTGGCCTAAAGCTGGATGTAAAATCAAAGAAACTTCCCAGGCTATTCTCGCTTATAAAAAACTTGGAAATAATACTGATAAATCAATTGACTGGCTTTATACGAAAAATGGAACTACAAATGAATTGAGATGGTACTTGCAGATAACGATTGATAAAAACGAGCAGGCACAATGCAGTATTTTTTATGGAGATTCTGAGAGAACTATCTCTATTGGCCAGGATATGAAACTGAACGGAGATGCTGGAAGCTGTCTTGAGATTAGCCCTTCAGGATATTGGCTTATAATAAAGCCTGATTGTGTCGATAAAGAATATGTGGTTTCGTGTGATAAAGATTTTAAGACGAATTTTTTATATGAGAAAGATTCTGGAGGGACAATTTATGTTTCTGCTAAAACAAGCGGGTCTGCTGCAAAAGGGAGAACCAACCAGAAAATAAGCGCCAAGTGCTTTAAAGAGGGAAGTTCGTGCGACTATGAAGCGAGCCTGTGGGCAACAACTGCTTTGTATGCACAAGGAAAAAAAATTGATATTTACATTCCATATCTTCTTGCTTTTGCGTCTGATAATGAAAAATTCTTTCCGAGCGCATTTTTAAGGCATATAATAGGCGGCAGGAAAGGACTGGAACATTATACAGATATACTTCAAAGCAGAAAACTTGGAGGGTTCTGGGAAATGCCAAACACACCCTATAATAAATATTATGATACAAGTCTTGGTTTGATCGGTTTGGGAGGAGGAAAAGCCTCTGGCGCAGAAGATAGTTTGTCTTATTTGTTTGACCAGCAATTGGAAAGCGGATGCTGGAACAGCAACAACATAAGAGATACAGCTTTTATTATTTATTCAGCTAGATGGTTGAGAGCTAGTGAGCAAGGCGATGATGGAGATGATGAAGTTCCAGGTCCAAAACCAATAGATGATAATCCTCCTAATGTTTCTGATGGGAATATTAGCGGGGGAGATGTTCCTGGCATATATGATCCGACAATTTTGACTGATTGCGAGATTGAAGGATATTATTGCGCGCCAAATTTAGTTGCGTGCCTTGATTCTGGAGGAGATGTACTGCCTGAGGATAGATATGCTTGCGCTAGTTTTGCAGAGAAGTGCTGCACAAAAGAAGTTGTTGAAATAAGCAATAGCTGCGCTGAACTTGTTGGGCAGGTGTGCAGAAGCAATGAGAAATGCTCTATTGGAACTGTTTCTTCATCTGATGGAGAATGCTGTTTAGGAGCTTGCGAGCTGGAAGAAAAAGAAAGTGAGCCTGGAGAAGGGAGCGGGGGAGACGGAGAGCAGACTAAATCCAGCGGAAACTTAAGGATTATTATTATTGTTCTGATAATTCTGATAATTCTTGTTTTAGTCGGAATTGTTTTTAGAAATAAGATTAGAGTTTGGTGGTTTAAGTTTAGAGGAAAAGCAAAGTCCTCGCCTATGCAGAGGCCTCCTCCTGGCGGACCTCCACTCCTTGGAAGTCCTAGGGCTCTTCCTGGAAGTTTTTCTCCTAGAATATTTCAGCCTGCAAGAAGAGCTCCAGTAACAAGACCTGCTGGGAGAGCTATTAGCGAGAGAGAAAAAGAAATGGAAGAAACACTTAAGAAATTAAAGAAAATAAGCGGATAACGAGCGATTTATTTAGTTTCTTTCTTTTCGCCCTTTCCTTTTTTTGGAAGAAGGGATTTTAGGTTCTCATTAATCTCTTCTATGTTCCTTGAGATTTTTCTTATGTAACTAGCTTGTTTAAACTCTTTTATGAATTGAACTATTTTTATTATAATAAGCAGTGAAATATACATCAAAACTAAAATTGCTGCGCTTCTTGCCAGATGTATCAATGAAGTTAGTTTAAGAGTTAAATCTGGCGGGAACAGGTTGACTGTGTCTTTCAATAACTCTGAGGAATTGATATCAGCCATTTATACAACATAAGAAAAGAGGGTTTATATTCGTTTTGTTTACGCTGTTTTGAAGGATAGGATTTATATAAAGAAATGATTTTATTTAGAGATGAAAATCAGTGTTATTTTATTGTTCGTTTTTATTATGTTATTTGCCTATATGGAGAAGGCTTCCTCTGTAACTTCAAACTTAAAGGAGATTTATGCTCCGAGAGAAACTGCTATTGCAGAATTATCAGGAACTATACTAGAGCAAATAACAAAAGAGCAGGTTAAGTTAAAGAGGGGACATGTGGATGTTGCATTTGATTATGACATTAAAAAACTAGGAGATAAGTATTATTTCTGGTTTATTGCACCAAATAGCCAGAATAGCTATACTTTTACAATAGAGGACATGATTGTCTTTGATAATGGGGAAAATAAAGTTATGGATTACCAAGAGAGTTTCTCTGTTGAAGGAGAGAGCGTAGATTATTCAATAAAGCCGGGATTTGTGCTGAGTGATAAAGATTTTGAGATAACTGCTACAGTTTATGAGGACTTCAATAAAGTAATAAACTCTGATTTTCCTGAGACAAGAGAATTTGAACTTAAGCCTGGGGAGAACAAGCTAAAATTCTCCATAGAAAAAGTTTCTGGAGCTAAATTTGTTCCTATAAAAATTGGGAGATATAATGTTCCCGGGTATATTCTTGGAAATTATTCTTATGGCTTGAACGCCAGAGCTAATCAAAGTTTGCCAGGCAATATAAGTAATACAAACGATTCTGTAATTGAAATAAATGAGAGCGAAGAGCCTCCACCAGTTTATATTCAAAAAGAAGAACTATTATTTGAATTCTTTCCAAAGATAATTGAAATAAATTATATAGAAGGCGGAAAACTCCCTGTTTATCAAATAGGGATTATAAACAAAGGAAGAAATATAGACAGAATTTTTTTTCAGTACAATAACGATATTTTCTCTATTTTAACCGGAGAGAACGAAACAATAAACTCAAATGAAACGAAGTATTTTAATCTGAGCTTGAAAAATGCTGAAGGAGATATGAAAGAGGTTGTTACAGCTAAATCAGAGAACAGCAGTTCTTACTTGCTAGTAAAATTAAAGTCTGTTAAAAATGAGAGTGAGAGCGGGGCTAAATATTTTAAGAGCAATACTACCGGAGGGAAAGAAATGTATTACTGCAGCGAGCTGCTTGGAGTAAAGTGCAGCGCAGATGAAATATGCTCTGGAGAGGAAGTTAATAGTCTTGATAATTTGTGCTGTATTGGAAAATGTGAAAAAGAGCCAGCGAGCAGCGGTAAATCTTGGGCAGGATATTTGATTATTGGAATTGTTATTCTAGTCATTCTGATAATATTCTTTAAGTACAGAAAATCAAAATCTGGCTCTGGGAGCCCTATACCAAAGAAGATATTTGACATAGAGAAAAATCTACCTTAGCTTCTTTTTGCGCTTTGTTTTTTTAATGTCTTTGCTGTCCTGATTGCTTGAGAATAATTCCGGGGAAATCTCCTGCAACTTTTTAAGCAGGACATCTTTTTCAATTAATGCTTTTTTTGTTATTGCGTCGTAATCATGGAGTCTTTGAACTAATAAGTTTCCGAGAGTGTTTAGTTCTGTGTTTGCGAGAGCTATTTTTTCCGGATGGATTATTTCTATGTGGGAAGGCATATACGCAAATAGTATACCGAAATAGTTTTCTAGAGAGTCTAATTCCAGCTCAATTTCTGCGAAAGCTGTGAATAAATCTTTGGAATCCTGTATTTGAACCGGCTCGTGGCAGTTTTTATTAAGCAATTTTACGCCTTTTTCTGAGCCAAGACGCTCAATTAAAATATCCAGACCTTCTTTTACGTGCTCTGGGGGGCGACCTAATATTTCTATTACGAGAACGACGCTTAATTTCTCCATTTTTTTTATGATGGAAAGAGCATTTTTAAACATTCTTACCAGCGTTTTAGAAACAGGAAAATAATCAGTAAAACAGAGAAAACAGCAAAACTGTACATGATTGCTAACCTTGTTTTTTCTTGTTTTGTAGAGAGAACATCTTTTTCACTCTTAACTTGACTCTTGCCTGTCTTGAGAATTATTTTTTCTGTACTTTCTGGGGGTATTTTCTTATTTATAGTTAAATCTTCAACTTTTTGCGATACGTTCCCGGATATTGAGGGTTTTATTTTTTCCTTTTTCTCTGTTTCTTTATAATTCTCTTTTGTTTTTTGCTCTTTTTCTTCTTTATTAGTTGATTGTTCTTGCTCTTCCTGAGAAGAGTATAGAGGGCTGACTTCAATCGGGCTGCATACTTCGGATATTTTTTCATTTGGAGAGAGCGTCTTTCTTAGACGCACACAAAGCTGAGATTCTCCAACAAAATGCGAGAGTATTTTGAATTCTATTTTATTAGGATAAGCTGAAGACAAATAACTAAATGGACTTCTCCATTTCTCCCCATCATAAATTTCGGAAAATTCTTTCGTATGCTTGTTTACAAATATTTTTACATCATAGGATTCTTCTGGAGGAGGAGCTGAGCTTATGGAAACTGTAAATTCTTTATTTTGTTCAACCTGTTTTGGATAGTTTATATCGAATTCTAATGAGGACACTAGGCTTAGCTGCAATAGAATAAGAAAAATAATCTTAATAGCCGTAAGACTGATGATGCACGAGATTGTTTTTTTCATCGAAGACATATAATGTATCCCTATCATTGTTCCAAATATTCTGTTTTGATTTCCAGAACAAATTTGTTTCTGTATTTGCACCACTTTTAGAGTGAATGTTTATCTCATCTATTGATAAATTGCCAAATTTATATTCTTTTCTACTCTCGTCTGTTAAATACCAATTTTTTATATATATTTTTCCGCATTTGCTTTTTAGGTAGATTACTTCATCTTTCTGGTCTATTTTTGCGCTTAGGCAGTTATAATAAGGTGATTTTTTCCAAAGGCCTCTTGAGTTCTCTACAGCTTCTTCTTCTGCTTCATTGAATTCTTTAGTTTCTGCCTCATCAACAAGAAACTTTTTTGCCAATCCTAAAGAGACTATTTCTAAGTTTAGATAATTCGGAGAGTATACCCTTGCCAGAGTCCTGCCGTATTTTTCTGTTTCTAATTCTTCTATTTCAACTGTTTTATTTTCCAGTTTTTTTAGAAAAGACAAGGCTTCTTGATAACCCGGGTTATTTTTCTCAGGTGTATTGATATTTAACAAACGAATTGTTGTTCCTTCTTCTGTTATTAATGTGTCTCCGTCTATAACACGCGTTATAATCAGTGGCTTACGAACGGATTTATTAATTGAGCCAAGAAGAGAGACATTGAGCGAGATAAACAGCGTTATCAATAGGGATAAAATTAAAGCATGTGAGGACTTCATAAGGCATCGTTTAAGGCGATAATGTGCTTCTGTGCTTTAACTGAGTCATAGAATCTTTTTAAATCATCGTGAGTTAGCTCAAGTGTTTCTGTATTTATATTCGGGTGGAAACCGACTATTTTTGCGTCCCAAACTTCATTGTCAAGTGCAAGGATTGTTTTATTTGAGTAAATTATCGCAAATATAGATACGCTTCCAGGCATTACATGGAGTTCTCTGAATAATTCTTCAGGAGAAGCGAATATCAATTCTTTTATTAGGAAATATTTTTTTAATCGCCCGATATTCAGGCGCTTTTCTCCGGGCAGACTAATCAGGTAGTAATTATTATTTTCGTCTTTGAGAAATAGACTTTTTGTGCTTAATCCAGGGATTTTCTGCTTTATTTTTTTTGACTCTTCCACTGTAAAAACAGGAGGATGTTTATGAATCTTGTAATTTATATGATATTTTTTTAAATAAGAGAGCAGAGCTTTTTCCATTCTATTTTTTATAGATTTAGATTAATATATGTTTGCAGCGAATTGTTTATATACATAAGATTTTATTTTTAGCAATGAAGAAAGAAAAACAAAAGAAGGAAGAGAATTACGACTTTATTATTCTAGGGGCTGGTGTGAGCGGGCTTGCTGCTGGAATGTACGGTGCCAGATTGGGCTTGAAAAGCCTTGTTTTGGGTGCAACGCACGGCTCTGAACTGCCTGTAGGTGGAGTTATTACAACTACGAATGTTGTAGAGAACTATCCTGGATTTATTAGATTAACCGGAACAGAACTTGCGGATAAAATAAAAGATCATGCCCTGGATTATGAATTAGTCAGCATAAAAGAAGAGAAAGTGGAGAGTGTTGAAAAGAAGGGCAATTTGTTTTTTGTAAAGAGTGATAAAGAATGCTACAAAGGAAAAACTATTTTGTTTGCTACTGGAACAAAATGGAAAAGACTAGAAGTTCCTGGAAGCAGAGAGTTTGAGAACAGGGGTGTTGCATACTGCGCTTTATGTGATGGGCCGTTATTCAAGAATAAAATAGTTGCAGTGATTGGCGGCTCTGATTCTGCAGCTAAAGATGCATTATTACTAGCAGAGCATGTAAAAAAAGTGTATATTATTTATAGAGGTGAAAAAATACATCCTGAACCGATTAATATGGAAAGAATTGAATCAAATAAAAAGATTGAGATTATTAATAATACAAATGTTGTTGAGATAAAAGGAGAGCAGTTTGTCAGAAGCGCTGTTCTGGACAGAGCATATAAAGATAAAAAAGAAATTGAGTTGGACGGAGTATTTGTTGCTATCGGGCATGTTGTTTTATCTGAACTGGCTAAACCTCTTGGTGTTAAATTAAACGCCAAGGGAGAGATTGTGATTGATCACAAAACTTCTGAGACAAATATCCCGGGAATATTTGCTGGGGGGGATGTTGCTGATAAGCAGTTCAAGCAAGCAATAACTGGTGTTGCTGAGGGATGCACTGCAGCTTATTCTGCCTATGAGTTTATAACGAAAAATAAAGTAGAGAGCAGTTAATTCTTCAATAAATATTTAAAGAGAGGGTGGCATTTAAAAGAATGAATAATGAGAAAAAAAGAGGTTTGTCTCCGGTTATTGCAAGTGTTCTTCTTATTTTATTGGCAGTTATTCTGGCTGTTATTGTCTTTATATGGGCTAAGAGTTTTATAGGAGAGTCAATAACAAAAGGGGAAAGAAAAATAGACTTCTCTTGTGAAGAAGTAAGTTTCAGGGGGGAAGCTTACGGCGGGCAAATCCACATTGAGAATACTGGAACAATTCCGCTTTATGGAATAGAAATTCTTAAGAAAAATTTATTCAGAGAGGCAATCCAAACAGAGATTCTTGAGCAGAATGTGATAACTGGAGAAAGTGTTAGTGTTGATGCTCCAAGTTTAAATAATGGTGACGAGATTATTGTCGTGCCTGTTTTATTAGGCGAGGGTGAAGATTACAAGAAAGCCTATGTTTGCGATAAAGATTATGGTATAGAGGTAATAGTAGAACCTTAAAATGATTGATGGCAAAAAGGCATTATCCCAGATTGTTGCAGTAGTTTTTATTATTTTATTGACAGTTAGCAGTGTGATGATTGTTGCAGAATTTGCTGTGCCGTTTGTAAAAAAGAACTTATATGCCAGCAGTGAGTGTATTGCTTATAAAGAATATTTTAAATTTGATGAAGATTCTGGATTTAGTTGTTTAGATGCGCCTAGTGGAGAGTATAAGATAAGTGTTTTGGCTAAAGCTGATGATTCTGATAATAATATCGCTGGATTTAAACTTGTTTATAGCGATGGAAATTTATTTCAGGCAGTTGATGTTCTGGAAGGAAACAGCCCGGGAAGTATAAAAATGCTTTCAGATTCAAGCAAGAATATAGAAATACCGAAAACTGGAGAGACTAGAAGCTATCTTTATACATCTAGTAATTTGTATTACTCTGTTGAAGTTGTTCCTGTATTAAAGTCTGGAAGGGTTTGTGGAAAAACAGATTATATAAAAATAAAGAGTTCATGCTAAAAATGAAAAAGAGCAAGGTTGGGCAAGTTTGGATAGAGACAGTCCTGTATACTTTAATCGGCTTAAGTTTAATAGGAATTATATTAGCGATAGTTCTGCCAAAAATAAGCGAAGCGAAAGATAGAATTGTTATTGAGCAGACAATGGAATCTTTGAATGTTCTGGATGAAAAAATAAATGATGTTATTGACCGAGGTCCTGGGAATGTCAGAATAATCCCTGAGTTTAAGATAAAACGAGGAAGTCTTTATATTGATGGCCTGAATGACAAGATTGTATTTAAGCTGGATGAGTTAAAAAAACCTTATTCTGAGCCGAATGTTCAAGTGCAATCCGGGAAGTTTAAGGTTTTCTCTGAGGAAAAGAAAAAAGGAGATAATAACCTTACTATTACTCTTGAGTATAGTGGAAAAATTGATCTCGCTTATGAAACAAGTAATAAAGAAAAAAAGCTTTCTGCTGCGGGAATTCCGTACAAGCTGTCTATAGAGAATTTGGGGGTTTCTAACAGCTTATTGCAAATAAATATTGAAGAAATATCTAGAGGATAGGTTTAAATAAAATATTTGTTTATTGTAAATATGAGCTTCCAAATTAATCTTAATCCGTCTATTCCACCGCTTCCAAAGTATGACAATAAAAAGAAAATCAATGTAAGATACATGCTTATGCCTCCTTATGCTTCTACACATATCTACTGGAATACGAAATTGAATGAGCTGGTGTATGAATTGGAAGAGCCGATTATCAATGATTATGAGAAAAAGGTTCTTGAAAAAATTGAAAGCGCGATGTTGGAATTAATTAATGTAAATGTTGCAGTGGAAAAAACTGTTGAGGCAACTTCTGATTACATAGACAAAACAGCCAGACTGCTGATTAACGAGCTAAATATAAAAATTTCCAAAGACAGCTATAGCAAGATATTTTATTATCTTTTTAGGGATTTTATTGGGATGAATGAGGTTGATCCGTTATTAAAAGATTATTTTATAGAGGATATTGAGTGCAATGGAGCTTCAACTCCTATTTTTGTTATTCATCGAGTTTATAGAAATTTAAGAACAAATGTTATCTTTAATGATATTGATAAGCTCGCTAGTTTTGTTGAGAAACTTGCCCAAAGATCTGGGAGGTATGTGTCGTATGCGCAGCCTTTGCTTGATGGAACTCTGCCAGATGGCTCAAGAGTTAATGCTACTTTTACAAAGGATGTTTCTTCAAGAGGACCTAGTTTCAGCATAAGAAAATTTACAAAAATACCCTGGACCCCGATACAGCTTCTTGGGTTAAGAACTTTAAGCCCTGAGATTCTCGCTTATTTTTGGATATTGATAGAAAATAAAGCAAATATACTTATCTCTGGAAGTACTGCAAGCGGGAAAACCACTTTATTAAATGCCCTTGCTTTTTTTATACCTCCTGAAGCGAGAGTTGTTTCTTTGGAAGATACTCGGGAGATTAATCTGCCTAGAGAAAACTGGCTGCCTTCTGTTGCAAGAACATCTATAGGAATTGGAAAAGTCGGACAAGTTGATTTATTTGATATATTAAAGAGTTCTTTCAGGCAAAACCCTGATTACTTAATTGTTGGAGAAGTCAGAGGAAAAGAAGCATATGTTCTATTCCAAGGCATGGCTTCTGGGCATGCATCTATAAGCACAATGCATGCTGATTCTGTTGATACCTTGGTGAGAAGACTTCAAACCCCTCCAATTAACTTGTCGCCTACCCTTGTCAACTCTTTAGATTGTGTTTTAATTGCGACGCATGCAATAGTCAATGGGCAGGAAACAAGAAAGGTTAGAGAAGTTGTTGAGATTGTTAATGTTAACAGGGATGGAACTGCTTTAGTCAACTCGCCATTTAAATGGGATCCCTCTAAAGATACTTTTTACTATAAAAGACAAAGCAAGGTTTTTGAAAAAATTGCAGCTAAAACCGGCGTTTCTGTTGAGAAACTCCAGAGAGATCTTGATGTTAGGTCCAGGTTATTGTATGAGATGTATAAAAGAAAAATTTTTGGATTTGACCAAGTTGGAGGGATTGTAAACGAATATTATAAAAATCCTGTAGAAATTTTGAGCAGATATAATATTCAAGGATAATTGAAAGATATATAAACATTTTATAACTTTTAGATTTATGAAAAAAGAGGAAATTCTTATTTTGGCCCAGCTTTTGACTGCTATAAAAGACAGCATAGTAAAATTAGAGGAAGCGCAAAAACAAAAAGATTCTGAGCAGATGGCTCTTGCTAAAAAAGAGATTTTAAACTTTCAAAGACAAATAGACGAGATTTTATGATAGATGAATTGAAAAATAATGTTAGAACTGAAATAGGAATACTCAGAGAAATATCAAATTACACGAGGAGTCTGGAATATGTGAGCGAGCATGAAAAATCTCTTTTGATTGGCTCAATAGTTTCTTTAGAGAAGACTATAAAAATAATAAATGCCTCTATTCCAAAACTGCTGAAAGATATTGAGATAACAAAAAAGCTTCCTTCTGACAGTGCCAAGCCGAGGAGTGCGAGATTTAGTTTTGAGAGAATAAAATTCAAGAGAAGCGACAGGAGCCTTGAGGTCGTACTAGACAGAAGAGATAAGGAGAAATTCCTGCGCGAGCTGAGCATAGGCGAGAACCTGCTTAGGAAGATTAAAAAGAAGAGACGCGAGGAAAAAGAGGTATATACAGAATTTAAGGTTGGCAGAGGATATTTTAAGCTGGCAAACAAATTCTTCTTTGACAGGGCAGATATTTTGATAAAAAAAGGGTATTTTAAGAACTTGTCTGTTGAATTAAAAAAATCCAATCTTGATTTGCTGCTGGAGTCTTATGTCGCAGTTATACTTCTCTCCAGCTTTCTTACTTTAGTCTTATCCATTTTTGCAGTTGTGTTTTTTTTCTTTTTTGATTTTGCGCCTGGATTTCCTTTTTTCGAGTTTTTTAATGGAAGCTACTTGCTAAGATTCGCAAAGATATTCTGGATACCTTTTGTATCGCCGGTGCTTGTTTTTCTTATTCTTTATGTTTACCCTTCTACTGAGAAAAAATCTCTCCAAAGAAGAATAGATATTGAGCTGCCGTTTGCAGTAATACATATGAGCGCCATATCCGGGTCAGGCATTGAGCCAAGCGAGATATTTAGAATAATAGGACTAAACAGGGAGTATCCTTACTTGAGGAAGGAGATAAGGAAGGTCTTGAATCAGATTAATTTATATGGATATGATTTGATTACTGCCTTAAACAATGCTTCTATTAGCACGCCTAGTGAAAAATTGTCTGAATTGTTTTCCGGGTTATCAACAACAATAACTTCCGGGGCGAGCTTGCCTGAATTTTTTGAGAAAAGAGCTGAAACTTTGCTATTAAATTACAGGCTTGACAGAGAGAAATACACTAAAACTGCTGAGACTTTTCTTGATATCTATATCAGCCTGGTTATAGCTGCTCCAATGGTTTTCTTACTGCTTTTTATTATGATTATGCTTGCTGGATTTAATGTCGGCCTTAGTTCGTTGCAGTTATCTCTCTTGGTTATTCTGGGAGTAGCATTATTAAATATTCTTTTCCTTATACTGTTGCATTTGAGGCAGCCAACTTATTAAAATGAGATTGAAAAAAATGCATTGGTTTGGAATAATAATTGCAGTTGTAGTTGTGATAGTTGACCTTATATTCTTTTTTAATGATGAAAGAATGCTATTCTTTTTGATTGGAATCGCATGGGGGATAGCTGCTCTCCCTTTTGTTGTAGGCCTTACACTTGAGAATAAAAAAGAGCAACAGATAAATGAGATGTTCTTGGAGTTCACGCGCAATCTTGCTGAGAGTGTTTCTACTGGGACTCCTATAAGCCGGAGCGTCATTAACATTAGGAAAAAAAATTATGGTGTTTTGAATCCTTATTTAACAAAACTTTCTAATCAAATAGAGCTTGGTGTTTCAGTTGACGTGGCTTTGCAGAACTTTTCCAGTGATGTCAACAGCTCTGTTATAAAAAGGGCTGTTGCCTTGATAAGAGAAGCTGAGAAGGCCGGAGGGGAGATAGATTATATTCTTGACTCAACTGCCAAATCAATATCTGAGGTTGAAAAGCTTAAGAAAGAAAGAAAGTCTGCAATTTATAATCTAGTGGTTCAGGGATATGTAATATTCTTTTTGTTTTTAGGGATAATACTTGTTATGGAGTTCAGGATTATTCCTCTGACAAGCGGTATAGGAGGGATAGGAGGATTTGACTTTAGTGTAAGCAGTCTTGAGCAGCAGAGCAGTTCTGAAGAGATTGCGAGTTCGACAGAACAGTTTAGCAAATCTTTTTTATATCTTATTTTGGCACAGGGGTTTTTTATAGGCCTAACGATAGGAAAACTTGCTGAAGGATCTATTAAGAGCGGAATTAAACATTCTTTTATCCTTATGACAATAGCTTTTCTCGTTTCTACAGGATCAAAGCTGTTCTTATCAACGCCGAGTGCTTAATTTATCACAAAACCCTCTTGTTTACCACACTAAAGTGCGCTGTTCGGGGTTTTGGGAGAACCGGGAAAAATCGACATTAACTAACTCTAACCTCTAGATTGAAGATTTTTCACGTGTATTGATGAGGTAGAATATTTCATTGTCTGACTGGAATGTTTCAAATTTCATATTTAATTCTGCCAGTATTCTTTCAAACCATATTCTTTTTGGCTTTGACATTGGTCTTCCTGAGAGTTTTTTTGTTGGAAAGCTGACAAGGATATATTTACACTTGATATTGGATAAAATATTTTTTGTGAGGGATTTATTATTTTTTGATACAAGGTCTATTACTTTAAATAACAGGCATAAATCTGCCTTTGGGAGGTCATCTTTTATTGCTCTTATATCATAAACAAAAGTTCTTCCGTTTATTTTGTTTTGCGCGAAATACGACTCTATTAGGGATAGCTCATCTTCTTTTATGTCTGAAGCATAATACTTTATTTTTTTATCTGATAGAGCTATAGGATTTAATCCGCATCCTAAGTCTAAAATTGATTTAATCTTTAAGTTTTTTATCATCTTCTTTAAAGAGGGATAAAAATCAATTCTTTCTGAAGTTGATGAATGCGTTCTTAATAAATTTTCTAATTCTTTATTGTTAAGAAATTTTAATCTATGTTTTACGCCTCTTTGGTATTGCCCTGACAAAGTTCTGAGCTTTGCCCGTATTTCTTTTATTATTATTTTTAACTGTTTTTCTCTTAATTCGGGAAGGTTTATTCCTCTTTTTTTTATGTAATTGCTGAGATGCTCCTCTACAATTGAATTTGTAATTCCTGAGAGCTCTTTCTTTGATTTTATCTTTCTTATAATCTCTTCATTTGTGTTCATTTATATAATCAGGATGTAAAGATTAAAAAACTTGACATTCTATGCTTGGCAATGAAGAAAAGAGGAATCAGCCATGTAGAGATTATTTTGTCGTTTATTATTTTTGCAGGGGCCGTGGGATTCGCACTTTATTTCTTCAGCCCTTTTGACAGCAACCGCTTAATTGACAGCTCAATAGATTATGTTTTTAGAGAAATAAATAGAAACGCAGGTGTTGAAGTTGAGAGCTATTTTGTTAGAATTGACTGCAGTAAAGTTATTATTCCTGGATCTGATTGCACGGCTCATTTAATCCAGATTGGAGGATTTCTTTTTGCAATAAATCTCCCTGGAATTGGCACTGGCAGGAATCCAGATGGTGAGAGAAGTGATGGAACTCCTATAGACTCTAAACGAACTGGGGATTTAATATATGTCAAACCTACTTCTGGCATATGGACAGATACAGAGGTTATTATAATAAGGTTTAGTGAAGAATTTTCTAATGATGCTATAGCTGATGGTCCGCATGGAGAAGTGGGCTATGAGATACTATCCTCGAAGATTGGAGAGTATTTATCTGAAAAAAAGCTTGAGCAATTGAAAGTAGATTACACAACTGATTATGCAACCTTTAAAGGAGCGAGTGGATTCAATATCCCAAATAGAGTTGATTTTGGCTTCTCAGTTATATTTAGTGATGGCAATAGCATTGTTGCCCAGGGGAACATTCCTGATAATATTGAAACTTACTCAATCACAAAAAGAGTGGAAATTTTAAGAAAATACGGGGGAATTGAATTTGCTGATTTGACTGTTACAATATGGTAGACAAAATGGGAGTTGCAAGAATTGCAGAGGCAATGATATCTATAATGATTATTTTTGGAGTTATTATTTTCTTTTATTATCAAAGAAGTTCTGGTGAGGAGGACTTGTCTGATATTATCCCCCCTGTTTTAGAGGAGATTGCCAAAGACAGAGTTTTAAGAGAGAGCGTATGCAATGATAATCCAACAAGTGTGACTACTATAACCCCTTTTTTAAATAACAGAATAAACAGCGCTGCTTTTGATTATAGCTTTGATATATGTGATTTGGGAGCTCCTTGCGTATTAGCAATAACATCCAGCGGGCAGGTTTATTCCAGCGAGAGGGTGATTAGTGCTTGCCCTAACATAGCTAATTATGCGCCAAAAAAAGTTAAAATTTCTGTTTGGAAAAAATAATCTCGTCTGGATAATCTTTATAAAGTTTAATTCTCTATGATAGGGATGAAGAGGTTTTGTTTAATACTGGCTTTTATAAGCGTGTTTATTATCTTTGCGAGTTTTGCTTCTGCGCAGACGACTTGCAGCTCTTCTTCTCAAATAATGTTCAAGATATCTGGTGCTGCGAATGCGCATGCTGGAACTGCCATCGGCAGTTCATATAATGGAGAGGTATGCTTTGATAATTATTTTTCTGGCAGTGTTGGAGGAGGATCAAATACTATGTTGAAGTTGAGCGCCAGCACAAATGCGCATGCTGAAGGACCTAGTGGATCGATTTATAATACTCTGGTAACCTACGGGGATTTAGTGTGTGAATTAAGGAGCGATAAATGTGAGGGATATACTCTTGGAGGAGACAAAAGTTCTTTTATTGTTTCTTTATCTTCTAATACGAATGCGCATGTTGCACTAAGCAATAGGTATCCTAATAGCTTGTGCTGCGTTAGTCCTGGAGATACTCCAATTTGCGATTATGATGGTAGCTGTGAAAGCGGGGAGAATCCAAATAATTGCCCGCATGATTGTCCTCTTACGAGTAGTTGTGGTGATGGTGTTGTTGATCCTGGAGAGAGTTGCGATGGAAGTAGTTTAGGAGTGAATGACTGCACAACTATCGGGGGCGGATTTACTGGGGGCACTCTTGGATGCACTGCCTTATGCGCGTTTGATACTTCGCAATGTACTGGAGGTGGTCCTCCTCCAGGAGGCGGAGGGGGAGTTTGCAGTCCTACAACATATGATTCTGGAGGAAATACTTATCCTATATCAAGCTGCGATGATTATAATAAAGTAAGCAGTGATGCAAATGTGAATAAAAACGCCTGCGAGAAAGATTGTTATGGTGTAAATATTAAAGACCCTTTGAATAGACAAACAGCTACTGCTGGAGGAGCTTGTGTGTGGAAAGCAAGTGATAATAAATGCGTTTATTCTAAGACAACTGGCAGTGGTCCGACGGCAATAACGTGCTCTATCTTTCCTGTTGGAGCGATACCAGAATGTACAGAAGGACAGACAAGCAGAAATGTTGTATATGAGTCTGAACCAGATGGTTGTGATGCTGGTTGTGGTGTTGATCAACTTTGCGATATCGATGTGCCATGCCCGAGAGTTCTCCAATTGCCGTTTTTCAGCGGATTTAGTTTTGTTTTGAGCTTGTCAATTTTGTTTGTTGTATACTTGTTTTATTCAATGAAAAGAAAATGAAAAGAAAAGTTTTAATTATTATTTGTATGTTTTTTCTTGTATTGCTAGCTGGAGGAGCATTTGCTGCCGGAAATTTTAATTATAATGAAAATGGCTCGAGAATTGAAAAAAATTATTTAGAAGGAGAGGTTGTTAGAGGAGTTATTAATATTAGCTTCTCAGAGCAGAGGAATTCTGAATTCACTAGTAATTTTAACGGCACAAAGAAACTTTTAGAGGTGTTAAACCTTTCCGGATATGCTTTTGGAAGAGACTTCTTTTGCGAGCCATTTAATTGCGAAAGAGGTTATGTTGAGCTTGATGGAACCGGGGCAGAAAGCGCACTAATTTCTTTAGGAAGCAATAAAAAATTGTATGGGTTTAAGCTGAACGGAGAGAAAGTATCTGTTAGCAGTATGAAATTTGATATAAACAGTGAAACAAGCCAGAGCAGCTGCACAAATCAGCTTTATCTTGATATGTTCAATGATTTAGAAGCTGACTTTTTTAATACAAATGCCGGAGAAGTATGCGAGACAGAGCAAATTAATTATGGGTGTTTTAGAGATGATGGAAACATAGAAGGGAGCGCTATAATTGATAGTACTGGATATTGCGAAAAAATAAAATTAAAGGCAGCTCCAGGATATAAAGTCGGGGCTAAGATTCAGAAAGAAGGAAGCGGAGGAAGACTCCAATTTAAAATGTATAATCTAAGCGGAACATATTCCGGCGGTTTTGAAGTTGGCGATCCTCAAGCAGGAGATGTTAGTGTAAATATAAAGTATCATCCTAAAAAGCAAGTAGAAGAGGGTTATGTTTGTGTTAGTGACAGTGATAACTCTGGAAAGTTTAAGATAAGATTCAGGGGAGCCGATGATTCGTGCGGAAGAACAGGACATCCTGCAACTCCAGGCACAGGACCAAATTTTGATTATGAGATTTATGCTGTTCCTTTGAAATATGCTCCAATTGGAACGATAAATTTTGATGAAGCAGTATACAAAAACCTGAATGGACAGGAGCTTGTAAAAGATGTTAATGGTTATCTTACTAGGGTTTACAATAATAATTGCTCAAATGGATGCGTTATTCCTATTGGGCTCTGGGGAGCTGATAATGGAATAGCAATCAGCAATGTAAAGATTATATATAAAAGAGAAAACGTCGCGCTTGAAGAAAAGAATATCTTTGAGATAACAAACAAAGATTCTTCAATCAGTTCAAAACATCTTCTTTTAAGTCTAGAGAAAATGAAATTTGAGGTTCCAAACAGAGATGGAAACCATGATTTTCTTCTTTATCTGGATGGAGAGAAAATTCTTAATGAAACAGTAAATGTTGATGTTGGATTTGATTTTAGCGTTAGTCCTAGAGTTATACTTGTTGGATATAAAACTTTATTCAGAGCAATCAGTGCAGAAGAAATAGTTTCATCATCTTGGAAGTTTGGGGATGGAGGAGGCGAAGTGAAAGGCAATAAAAATGAGGCAGAGTACGCTTATATGAAAGAGGGAGAGTTTATAATTGAAGTTTCTGCCAGCAATGCTGCAGGAGAGAGCTCCACTAAGAAATTCAAGGTTATTGTTGGAGAGCCAAGAACATCTGCAAATATCACAATAGTGAAATATGAGACTAGAATAAAAGATGTTGAGGGAGATATAAATTCCCTTCCAGGATGGATTGGAAAAGAGATTAAAAAAGAAATAAAACTAGACGAGAGTTCGTCTTCCTTGACAAAGATAAAAAATGAATTCTCGAGTTTGAAAAGTGATGCTAAAACAGAGGCATACTCAAAGATATTAGATTCTCTTATTAAAATGGATATACCTTATTCTGTTTATATAAGCAAACGCGGAAGCCTTCCTGGGGAGATTGGATTTAATAATATTGACACAAGCATTATAGAGGAAATATCAGGAAGCGAGGGAGGGGAAGAATTAGAGAATAATATTATTGCATGGATGGATGATAATTATGATTTTGAGATTGATTTTGAGATTTTCTCTATTAAAGAAGATTATGCAGAGAGAGATATATTCGGAAAATATAAAATTTCATTGGAGCAGAAAGCTGCGCAGAACGAGCAGTCGTATTTAGTTATAAATTACCCGAGGGATTCTATAATTTTCATGAGAGATTATGGTGCGGGATATCTCAGCGACGGAAGCGCAGTTTATATCCCAATTGGAGAGTCTGGAGAACCCGGCGAGATAGAATTTCTGGCTGGGGGGGAAGTTCCTAACGTTGATGAGCTGGGGATATACTTATCTCCTAGGAGTGATAAATTTGGCGGAGACAAGCCTCTGGGAGAGGTATACAGGTGGAAGTTTCCTTGGAAATTTTATAATATAAGCATGCTCTTTATTTTGTTGGGAACGCTTATTTTGTATATTATTCTCCAGGAGTGGTATAAGAGATATTATGAAAAAAGATTATTTAAAAATCCTGATGACCTATATAATATTCTGAATTTTGTTTATAACTCCAGAAAGTTTGGATTGAAGGACGACGAAATTAAAAGCAAGCTGGGAGAGAAGAAATGGAAGAGGGAGCAAGCAACTTATGCTTTTAGGAAAATTGCCGGAAAGAGAACGGGAATGTGGGAAATACCCCTATTTAAGTTCTTAGAAAACAGGAAAGTCAGACAAGAACTTGAAAGGAAACAAGGGGTTCCTCTAGACGCAAGATTTATTAAAAGACCATCTCTCTAATTCAGATGCTGGAGATTATAAAAAAGATTTCGAAGAGAATAATCGGTAATTTTTTTAGAAGAAAAGATAATATAAAAATAGGGTTTTATGGGCCCCCCAATTCTGGAAAGACTAGTCTGGCAAATAGGATATGCAAAGATTGGGTGGGCGAAGAAATGGGAAAAGTCAGCAATGTGCCGCATGAAACAAGGAATGTCCAGATTAAAGAGCAAGTTAAAATAAAAAACAAGGGCAAAAATTTAATGTTTAAGATAGTTGATACGCCGGGGATAGCTACTAAGATAGATTATGAAGATTTCTTAAAATATGGAATGAAAAAAAGCGATGCGAAAAAGAGAGCCAAGGAGGCTACGCAGGGGATTATAGAATCTATAAAGTGGCTAGATGATATGGACGCAGTTATTGTTGTTCTAGACTCAACGCAGAATCCCTATTCTCAGGTGAATATAACAATAATAGGGAATCTTATCGCTAGAAAGATTCCTGTTTTAATTGCTGCGAACAAGATTGATCTTAAAAAAGCAGACATAAAAAAAATTGAAAGTGCTTTTCCGGAATACAAAGTTGTTGGAATTTCAGCTAGAGACGGGACGAATATTGAGGAATTTTACGGGTCTTTATTTAAATTGTCAAAAGAGGTATAAAGATAAGAGGTAAAAGAGATGAAAAGAATAAGGGGTCTTAGCTTGCATGTAATTCCGTTTTCAGAGGTGCAAAAACTTTCTATAGGGGAGCGTGTAAAAAAAATATTGAACCTTGTTTTAGGCAATAAAATAGTGATATTGCACGGCAGATTAAGGCCTGAAGAGGAAGCTAGGCTTATAGAGGATACTATGGCTCTTGTTGACCATATCAAAAGCTTTAAGGGAATTGAGCTTGCAGTTATTGAACCGAATATTAAAGGGAAGAATATCCTGATTAAAATGAAACATGGCCTGGCAAAAAGACTTGTTGGTGATAACAGCTGTTTGAGTGTTATTGGACCTGCTTCAGTGATAAAAGAGATTAAAAGAGACCCGAGAAAACTAGAGTTATGGCTGAATTAGAGGTTTTTTATTTAGAACATCTAAATGTTTATTAATAAGATATTGTTTTTTAAGATATGCCCTACAAATGTGTTCATTGCTCGGAAGTATATGAAGATGGCTCTAGTCAGGTTTTGTCTGGATGTGACGGCTGCAGAGGCAAGTTTTTCTTCTACATTAAACCAGAGCAAGTAGAAAAAATTAAAGAGTATAAAGAGGAGGACCTGGAGCTGAGCTCTTCTGAAAAAAAACAGATTGAAAAAGATGTGAGAGATATTTCTGGCATTGAAGATGAGGAAACTCCTGTTTTTTTGGACTTTGAGAGTGTAAAGATTATTAAGCCTGGAAAATACCTTTTAGACTTGGGAAATTTATTTGCCATTAATAAACCAAGAGTATATAAGCTGGAAGATGGAAAATACATAGTTGATCTTTCTTCAAAACTAAGAAGAGAATAATTAAAAATAAGAGA
>ERZ1292623.573-Hain-H51-01um-R1-573-length-39260-cov-8_pt1 | contig 39260 bp, 43 predicted proteins | sample MGYA00564398_ERZ1292623 | MGnify/ENA primary metagenome ERZ1292623 (study PRJEB36523, sample SAMEA6512633) | groundwater metagenome | collected 2019-01-07 | study: AquaDiva: Metagenomics assemblies of 32 groundwater samples
CACATGGAGCGAATTAATCCACCTCAGATTACCATACGCTTAGTAGGTCAGTTCGGATATGTGCTTTTTAGAAGACATAAACCTTCTAGAATAAAATTTAATCTTTCCAGCAACCTTTCATGCATGGCAATAAAGCTAATTATAACAGTTGTTATACGCAATCTTTCGCTTTCAAGAACGAGTTGGAGGTAATAACGGTCCTAAGCAACTCCCATACATAAGGTCAAACATTTTTTCTAATTCTACCCCCAAATCATCAGATACGGGATTATGCAAGATAGGTGTATGAACTACAAGTTTTGGGCTCTCATAAACTGCCTGGAATTCCGCAAGGCCCCACTCAAGACCTTGACCTCTAGGAACTGTTACTATAGAATGGGGTTTTTCATTACAATGAGCTCTAAATAATTTAGCTTGAGCATCATAACCGGGAACGCTTATTGGGCCACCTCTTTCTTTAAAATAAGTCATATCTTTATCGTTCCAAACATGTGTTGCGCGGCTTCCAAACACGATAGGCCTTTCCATTTGAGCAAGTTCGTCTGCTGAATTTGCCAAAATAAGATTTGATTGTTCATTTTCACATCTAAACGAAACCATATAAATACCATTTTGTCCAAAAACGGGTCCATAGTATGCCTGATTATGTAAAAGTTTGAGAAGTTTGCCTAATGCTTCACTTTTCGCTGGATCTTGACTGGTTTCATAATCTGCTGTCAATCTTCTTAGCTCTTGAACATCTGATTTGTAAAGCGTTGCCATGAAGATGTGTATCAGTCGTAACTATTTAAAGCTTTCTATTTTGTAACCACTTATAAGTTATTAATGATAGTTTTAACAGCCTCGGACTTAAAGAGCAAGTCTTTTTAAGCCCTTCTTCTTTTCTTTTCTTGTATGAATACCTTGATGAATGCCTTACCTTGGTTCCGTCGATATACCCCAAAGAAGGTAGATGAAGTTGTGGGGCAAAAAGAGGCAGCAGACGCTCTAAATAAATACGTGAAGGACTACAAACCCGGACAAAAAGCATTATTACTCTTTGGCCCTCCTGGCGTTGGAAAAACCTCATTAATACATGCATTGGCAGCCGAACAAAACCTGGAATTAATTGAAGTCAATGCCTCAGACGTAAGAAACAAGGAGTCCTTAAATGCCATTGTAGGCAGTGCTTCACAGCAAATGTCTTTGTTTGGTAAAAGCAAACTAATCTTAATTGATGAAATGGATGGCCTTGCAGGAAACGCAGATTGGGGGGGTGTTCCAGAGATTGCCCGCTTGATTCAGTCCAGTTCATTTCCCATGGTACTTACGGCAAACGATCCCTATGATTACAAGTTCAATGCAATCACACATAAATGCAACTTGGTGCAGTTAAAGCCTCTATTAATGGAAAGTGTCTTAGACCTATTAAAACGGGTTTGTAAGGAAGAAAAGGTGGATTTTGATGAGGACGCATTACGTATGTTAGCAAGAAGTTGTGGGGGAGATGTACGTGCAGCCTTGAACGATCTTCAGTCATTAGCCCAAGAAAAAATAACAAAGGATTCTGTACTAAGCTTAGGAGAGCGCGAGCGTTCCGAAACCATGATCCAAGCGTTAGTTAAAGTGTTTAAGACCTTAGACCCCAAGATTGCAAGGTCTGCTTTCGAGGGAGTGGATGAGCAGGTGGATAAGATTTTCTTGTGGATGGATGAGAATCTCTCGAAGGAGTACACCAAGCCAAAAGACATCTATCAAGCATATGATGCCTTGAGTATTGCAGATAAGTTCTTTGGCCGTATTCGAAGATGGCAGCATTACCGATATTATGTGTACTGTTATGACTTGTTATCAGCAGGGATTGCCCTGGCAAAAGCGGAGAAATACAAGGAGTTTACCGTGTACAAGCCCACCATGCGCCTATTAAAAATTTGGCAGGCCAATCAACGCAATGCAAAGCGAAAAGCCATTGTTTCAAAGCTAGCCGAGTGCACGCATGCTTCTTCCAAGCGGATCTTACGTTCCAGTTTACCGTATTTATTAGCTGCCTGCAAGCAAAATAAGGCCTTTGCCAATCAGTTAGGCGATTCATTAAATCTAGAAAAAGAAGAAGTGGAATGGCTCTCGAAAAGTGTCTAATAAAAAATAAGAGTACATCTAAAATGCTTTCGATGCTATTTCATCGATCTTCCAGAATTCTTGAGTAACTTTGATCGCTTTCTTGTTCTCAAAACTTTTACAGGTATAGATGACGGCAGAAATGAATTTCTTATTAGCCCAAACTCCTAGATAAATGCCAGAGTCTATTAATGGAACAAAGGCATCATAGCCTTGGTTCGCTTCTTTGCCTTGTCCACTCGTAACGTGAATGGTGGGCTCTCCATACACTCTTAATCCAAGTTCTTCAGTTAGTTTCTCAAAGTATTTTTTTATGACTCCTTCATTCACGTCAATCCTATAAAACCCTTCTACCAATAGTCTTTGTCTAAAGATATCAGGAGCCAAGTCTTTCATAGGAAGTAAAAAAGACAGGCATTTATATAAACCTTTTGTGAAAAAACAACCTCTTAAAACCAAACGTAGAAACCTTTATATATAGCGCTATAGTACTATAGCTAATGACAACCACGATTCAAGTCAAAGACGATACCATCGAATGGCTCAAGCGCCTCCGAGAGCAGTACAAGGCCTCTTCCTACGATGAAGTAATCGAGACGCTCATCAAAAAAGAACATACACTGCCAAAGTCAGGTTGGGGGCTACTTAAAGGAAAGGTCTCTCGAAAAGAGATGCTCGAAGGACTCCGAGACAAGCATGACCGATTCTAGTTACCTAGTGGATAGCTCTGTATGGATCGATTACCTATTGGCAGAATCCAAGCCAGCAAAAGATATTTTAGAGCAAACAGCAAATATGTTTACTTCTGCCCTAACTTTGTTTGAAGTAAAGAAGAAAATGCTTCAAAAAAAACTATCACAGGAGGATGTACAAACGGCCATGGCGATAATGGCAAAAAGAGGTCCGCTTTTAGTCCCAACTACAGAAATATGCAACCTAGCTGCTGAGTTGTCTGTTACTCATAACTTAGCTGCCATGGACGCCCTCATCTACGCCACTGCCCAACACCATAAGCTTATGTTAGTAACTGGGGATAATGATTTTAGAAAGCTGAAAGAGGTAAAGATTATATAAAGAGTTCTTAAGAAATCAATTTCCAGCCATTGCCTTCAAATCGATAAAGGTTTGTATCAACGTCTAATATTTGGTGATTAAATCCGTGAGTACCTAGAACAGAAGGATAGTTTTTGACCAAGGAAAGTTGGTTTAATAAACATTCTTTAGTAGCTTGAGAGCAAGCATTTAAGGCAGTTGCAAGGATCTGGATAGATTCATATCCAAAAGCAGCGGCAAGAACATTCGCTTCACTCGCACCAGGATATTTTTCTTTGTACTGCTTGACAAAGGGCTTCTCTGAAATCGCAGCAAAATCAGTGCCAATAACGCCATTCAGTTGAGAAGTTGAAAGCTGTTTTAATGTATTTGAGCTAATGCATTCAGAGGCCGTGCCACAAAGAATATTAAAGTTATATCCTTGTTCGGCTTTTTGGGTGAAAAAAGGAATGAACTCATTTTCCCAACCCAGAATCAGGAGGGTATCTACACCGTCCGCTTTCGCTTTTAAGAAGAGAGTCCTAAAATCAGTATCGCCAAAGTTGTACCAATACACGTTAAGGTCAGGCTCTAGTTGTTTGGCCGCATCAAGGCAGATCTGGTTATATTCAATTTGAGCAAAGATCGCTCCAAGTTTCTTGTGGAGTTTCTTCTGCTGAGCATATTGAACGAGAAGCTTACATCCCATTTCAGGGTCAAAATGGGATTTAAAGGCATAGGGATTGTCTTGAATGGGTGACTTAATGTACGCATCATAGATAAATGGAGTTTGGGCTTCTTTTAAAATGGGTGCAATGGCCAGTGCGGGGGGAGCAAAGGATACGACAAAGGCAAGAGGCGTATTGAAATTCAATAATTTTTGGGTAGCGGTAACCGCTTCTTTTCCATCTCCCTTGCTGTCTTCAGCGGCAATTTGAAGAAGGTTTCCATGGATACCTCCTGCGCTGTTGATCTCATCTCGAGCCATTTCCATGCCATGCAATTCAGAAGTGCCGTAATAAGCACCCCAACCAGTAAGGGGGATGACCGCTCCGATGATTAGGTCTTGTTTAGACGTACAGCCATAAAAAGAAAAAAAGATCAATAAAATAAACATTCCTTGTACAAGACCCAATTTAGAAGAAAAGACAGGCATCATTTTTAGTTAATAATCGTGTACACTCCATTTCGCACTTGTTTGAACACAAACGTTCTTTTTGCTGTTCCTTGACTTGAAATGGAAAAGGTACCACTAGCGCCTTGATAGTCTTTCACCTTATAAAGGTAATCAAGCATACACGCCTTGTCTCCCTTACAGGACTGATAGGCTTCGATTTGCAGTTTCAACGCATCGTAGGCCATAACAGCAATGGTCGTGGGAGGTTGTCCATAAAGTTCTTGATACTGACTTCGAAAGCGATCAGCAACAGGATTATTCTCATTTCCAACAGGAGAAGTTAGGAACAAGCCTTCCGCGCCCTGTCCAGCGATTTTCAATATGGTGGGATCTTCAGCTTCGTAGGTTCCTATGATTTTTGCCGAAATGCCCAACTCTTTTGCCTGTTTTAAGACAACCCCTAATTGATTTCCAAAGTGAACAGCTAATAAAACATCAGGATTTTTTCCTTCTACTTTAGTGAGCTCTGTTCGATAGTCCACTCCAAAAAACTCCATAGGTTCATTGCTTAGAATCGATCCCCCCAACTGGGTAAATCGCTCTGAAAAATGTTTACTATAGCTCAAACCAAAGTCTGAATTCATCCATAGCACACTTGCCGTTCTTGCTTTCAAAGTGTTATAAGCAAATTCTGCCTGTGCAAAGGCTTCATCCTTAATCGCAGAATTAGGCGAAAAAACATAGCCATTTAAATCTAATATACTATCAGGAACAGCAGCGGTCATCATCACATTGATCTGTAGAGGCTTTGTTTTTGTCACAATCGGGTTTACAGAGGGAATGCAAAAAACACCTGTAATTAAATCTACATTGTTCCCATCTACTAACTTTTGAACGGAGTTAATGGCTTCTTTCGCAAGGCAGGCATCTTCATAATAAATCTCAAGCTTTTGATTCAAGGCAGGGTCTAGTTCGCTTCTTAGTATTTTGATGGCGTGCTCGGTAGCCTCTCCATATACCCCTGCATCTCCTGTGAAAGGAGCTACGACCCCGATCTTAATTTTATCCGTCGTTTGAGACGTACAGGCGACTAGAAAAAGGAGGAGGATAGCAAAAGCATATTGACGCATACATAATCTCTAACTGTCCAAGTTTATAAATATATATGGTATTGTACAATACCTTATATTTAAATAATGGAACAAAGTTCACCTAGATATGAACTTGAAAAATCTCAAAGAGTTAGGGTTAAGTGAGGGCCAAATCTCGGTGTACTCGGCCACCCTAGATTTAGGAACGTCAACCTTAAACAGCATTCACGAAAAAACAGGCATTGAACGTCGAAACATCTACGATATTCTAAACAAGCTCATAGAAAGAGGGTTTATCAGCTATACAGTAGAGAATGGAAAAAGAGCTTATCAATGCACAAGCCCAAGCAATGTTCTAGAGGAGATTAAGAGAAAAAAAGAAGCATTGGACATCCTAGAGAAAGAGACTTCCAAAATAATGAATATGTTCAATCTTTCAAAACCTAAAATAAGAGCAGAAGTTTATCGGGGAGACGACGCTCTAAAAGCGCTACTCGAAGAATCCTTGAATTATAAAGAATCCTTCTGGATTGGCGGAAACAGCGAGGTTTATAATACCAACTTAAAAGCCTGGTTCAATCATTGGATGGCTCGAAGAGTCGAAAAAAGGCACATGATGTATGACTTGGTAGACCATGGAACTTGGTTGGATGGCCTTAAACCAAACGATAAAGCGGCTCATAAAAAAAGCCATTACCAGTACTGTGCACTTCCTAAAAACCTTGCTTCGCCTTTAATCATTGTTATTTTCGGAAACAAAGTAGCCCAAGTCCTCTGGTCTAAGCAACCCTTTGCTTTCGTGCTGGAATCTGAAGAGATCAAAGAATCTTTCATGAAGTATTTTCATTATTTTTGGAAGAAACCAAAATAGGCACCATAACCACTATCTTTTTAAATCCATCGTCGGTAATCAGGGGAATGGAGAAGGAATTTTTAAAGGAACTCGTCGCCTTCATTCAATCGAAGGGTTTTGTCTGGGGACCTAGCCCCGAGATCTACGGAGGTGCGTCCGGTTTCTACGAGTACGGTCCATTAGGCAAATTGTTAAAGAACCAGGTTGAAAACAAGATCCGTAAGACCTTCCAACAAAACGGTTATTTTGAGGTCGAGTGCCCAAGCGTCATGCCTAAAGCCGTCTGGGAAGCCTCTGGGCATTTAGGTGGCTTCACCGACCCTATGATTCTATGCAGCAAATGCAAAACTAGCTACCGGGTAGACCATATCATCAGCGAAAAATATCCTGATACACAAGTGCATAAAGAGGAGTACCTTAAGTTCATCCAGGAAAAAAAGATCAAGTGCCCAAGTTGCGGAAATGATTTTGAACAAAAAATCGTGCAGCACAGTTTGATGATGCGCACCACCATCGGTACGGATACCGAAGCGTACAATCGTCCAGAAACGGCAACAACCACCTACCTCCCTTTCATCCGGTATTACGATTTTTTCCGTAAAAAGCTCCCGTTTGGGGTTTTCCAGATCGGCAAGGCCTTTCGCAACGAAATATCTCCCAGGCAGCATATGGTACGTATGCGAGAATTCACCCAAGCCGAAGCTCAAGTCTTTGTGGATCCTGAGTCAAAAAAGGAATGGTCTAAGTTTGAGGAAGTCAAAAATGAATCCTTGCCATTATGGAAATGGGAGGATCAGGAAAAAGGCCAGCCAAAATCAACCAAACTCAGCGAAGCTATAGAAAAAGGAACCTTCAAAAACAAAGCCTATGCCTGGACGGTGTTCATGGCGTATCGTGTGTTCAAGGAACTGGGTATCCCAGAGGAAAAAATACGTCTGCGCCAGCACGCACCGGATGAAAAAGCCTTTTATGCCGACGACGCCTGGGATTTAGAGATCGATCTGCGCAGTTTCGGTTGGACCGAGTGCTGCGGCATCCATGACCGCACCGACTACGACTTAAAACAACACGCCGCAGCAAGCAAAAAAACATTGGAAGCATTTGACGAAGCCTCCGGCAGAAAGTTCGTTCCTCATATTTTGGAGATTGCATTTGGCTCCGATCGCCCCACATTCGCCTTGCTGGACATCTTCTACGACAAGAAGGAAAAAGACGAAGGAAAAACAGTGTTAAAAATACCTCTTGCTCTCGCACCCATCCAAGTCGGCATCTTCCCCTTGATGAAGAAAGAAGAGCTCGTCAAGATGGCACAGGAAGTCTACAAAGAGCTCAACCAAGAGTTCATCTGCTTCTACGACGAAACAGCGGCGATTGGCAAGCGTTACTTGCGAGCAGCCGAAGCAGGCATTCCCTTCTGTCTCACCATCGACTTTGACACCTTAACCGATAAGAGCGTTACGATCCGCGACCGGGATTCAGAAGCGCAGGTAAGGGTTAAAATCAGCGACCTAAACACGATTTTACAAAGGCTCTTCACAGGGGAGGCTTTCTCCACGATAAAATGAAAGCACTTTTTTTCCTTGCCCTACTCGTTCTTCTTACAAGCTGTGAAGGTGAAAAGATGGGGGATTTAAAATGCATCGATTCTCCTTCCAACGTTTCTATATCGGGAAAATCAGGCCTTAACATTCCTTGTGTTTCAAATGAAGACTGTGCCTTCCAAAAAGCAAGCAAGTACTGCTCTCCGGCCATCCCTGGATATTCAATGAGGGCTTGGAGTGATTTTTGCAGCACGGAAGGGTATTGTAAACAGTGCTGGATGAAAAATGCTTCCGAGTGCGCATAAAAATTTAATAGGAAACCCTTTGCTTAGACAGTCTGGTTAGCAAAATCACCAGAGTAGTTAACCGCTTTCAAAATAAGTTTTCTTGAAAGCAATTCGGAAAAGAACTCCATGGCTTGGTTGAGTGTTTGGCCAGACCCTTTGTCTTCGTCAAACACCATGGTTTCACGACCTTCACTTTGTTTCTTCAAAAACCTTTTCTCAGATGCAGTTAATTGAGGTTCCTCGTCTTCAAGTTTATTCCTTTAAAATCAAAAATTAACGAATTATTAAAAAGCAGTTCTTTTGCTTAGGTGATCGCACTGCCTATAGTCCAATCATTGTACCCTAGATAAATGGAGTTTTCAGGAAAAAGTTCAGAAAAGAATCGTTTAGCCCCAAGAATAGTTCTGCCAGTTGATTTGTCTTCGTCGAAAAGAACAATCACACGCCCACTGACTTCTTTTTTAAGAAAAGCGATTTCAAATGGGCTTATTCTGGGGGCACGATCCTTATGTTTTGTTTTCGAAAATCGCACAGGGTAAAAAAGGTTATCTTTTGAATTGAACAAAGAGTAGTGCAAAAAAACATCCATGCCTGCAGCAACAGCCCCATGGGCAAGAGGGATAAACAGGAGAGGAGCCTCTTTCAAGTCAGAACAGAGCCTTCTAGCTGTGTTTTCGGACAAGTAAGGAACAGTAGCGTCCAAAGTAGCTTGATCCCATTTTTGAGAAACAACTTGATCAAGGGAAAAATCAACAGCAGAAAGGGCACTTCGAAAAGAATTCACCTCAGAAGAAGAGGCGATTTGGTTATACACCCTAAGGCCCAACTCAGAAGCTTTTCTTATAAGCGAAACATTTGGCTCCGAAGGGTGAAGGATGTTGAAATCAACTACAGCCCGTATAAGCCGCGGGGGTGAAGAGCCCGCACGTAGAGATCTTCTAGGCGGGTACGCGGTTTATCTATCGCCTGTTCTAACTCCTGAAGAAGTGCGCCTACCGATCCTTCATAAGCAAGAGGAAATTCATCTGAATGCCAAATACGAGAAACAGCACGTCCCTGTCTTTGCCGGATGAGATTGAATAAGGAGTGATAAGTCATAGCTAAGGGAACACAGTAAGATTTATATACCTCTATCTTTCCCTAAGAATCATGAAAATAGCAGAACTCCAAGTCCGTCAAGGTAATGTCGAGATTGAAGCCGAAGTCACCGAAGTAACTCCCGCTAGAGCCTTCAATAAGTTCGGCAAGGAAGGTAAAGTGGCCAGTGCGACGATCAAGGATGACACAGGCAGTATGACATTAACGCTCTGGAATGAACAAGTCGATCAGGTCAAGGTAGGTTCTAAGGTTAAAATTACAAACGGCTTTGTGAATGAGTGGCAAGGAGATAAGCAACTCAGCACCGGTCGTCAAGGTAAGTTAGAAGTTCTTTCTTAATTGCAAGCTAAAGCAGGGCTCATTTCCTGTAAGTTAGGGAGAGAAAAGACAGAGTTCATTTCTCCAGACTCGCTTTCAAAATGGATTTTAACAAAAAGCAAGCCATTGGTTTTCTTAATGGAAAATGAACACTTTTTCAAGTTGGATAAATCTGTTTGGATGTCTCTTGCGTTCTTCCCAGCAAGTTCCTGAAGCAAGGTAGAGGCATGAAGAAGTTGGATACCAACCAGTTCTTTGTCTGAGTTATAGTCAGCAATCAAGTCCCCCATCTCAATGCTTCCCATGGATTTAGAGAGTGGGCTGTACAAAAAAAGGTCATCATTCCCCCGATCGTAGCTAAATTTAAAGGATTTCATGGTGAAGAGCCTCTTGCCATTTTCGATGGATTCGGATAACGGTACACACAATACATCTTTTCCCTAAGACCAGGACATATCGATGACAATACGTGAGGGTATAGCCAAAGTAACAATCATATTTCTCCTCACTTACAACGTGTGCCTTTTGGAGCTTAACAAAGACTAAGCGTTCTGGATTTATAATGTTTTCTTTGATCTCATCCAAGCTAATCCCTCTAAAAACAGCCTGCTCATAGGCATGGGTGGTAAAGATAATATGTTCCCTACGATACCGTTTTAATCTTTCCTTAAGGTCTGAAACCAGGCTCACATAAGCAACTCAAGCTCAAATGTATAAAAGAAACAGGTGTAGGAAGAACTACGACACAACGTTATTTAGATCGAAACCCATATAAACCCTTTTCCTTCTCTCGACGGTATGGGCTGGTAGCTCAGACTGGGAGGCCAATCTGCTGAGCGCACGATTGTGCGCAGTGAAGAGCACACGGCTGAAGACCGTGTTGTCATGGGTTCAAATCCCATCCAGCCCACATTTTTTCAAAAACGATACCAAAAAGTTATAAACAGAAGCATTCAAATAAAAACCAAGAAGTGGGGCTATGCAAGGACTAGTGGGGGTTGTCGGAGTTTCTCATGCAGCTGAATTAGCCGCTCGAATGGCCCGAGATCAAGCGCATCGAGCTCACAATGTGGGCACACATGTAACGATTGTTTCTTATAATGGTGTCGACATCTTCCAAGATCGAGTATCATTTGATGACATAGGCCCTAGTTTTGATATCAAATCATTACGCAGAGCTCATGCTACAAAAAAAGGGCAAGTAGCAGAGAAACAAGAGAAAAGGCCAGAGTTAGACGAAATAGCAGCGATTGCCCATGTCAGTCGGCATAATTATAATGGACATACATCCAATATCGAACCGATTCTAGCAAGGCTTCACACAGACCATTCTGAAGAAAATATAGAACCTCAAGTTGCTTTTGCTTTACAAGGTGAGCTCCATAATTATAAGGCAATTAAACGGTTTCTTGAAAGGAAAGGGGCAGTGGATATTCCAGAGGATCCTTGCCAAGTAGGAGTTCTTCCTCATTTGATGGCAACTTTACAGCCAAGGTTAGATTTTCCATTAAAGAGTTTAGATGAGCGTTTATTAATGGCTTGTGGAAGGTTAGAAGGTGATTTTTCGGTTATGATGTTGCTAAAAGATAGCTTATATGTTGCGCAAGGTCATAAGGGAAGAAGCCCTTTGGTTTGGGGGGTGGGCACTACCGAACGAACAAAAGGTGGTATTTTTGTAGCTTCTGAGACAAGTGCCTTGGAATTTGTGAATGCAAGGCCTCACCCAGTCCCAACTGGAGCCGTAACAAAATTTAGCCCGCAATACGCACCATTGTTTGATCTAATGAATTATATCCCTCATGTAAAAATACAAAATAGTCATGTAGATTCAAAGCCCTTACCTTGCACATTTTTTCATCAAAAGCCAAGTTCTCTAAGAATGGATTTAAAAGTAAGTTATGGAGGGTTACAAGAAGAAGTTGGACGTGCGTTAGCTAGAAGCATCACCATTCCTCCGATGGACCTCGTGACTTATCTACCTGCATCGGGTGAAATGATCGCTCAAGGCTTTTCAGAAGAAAGCAACATCCCGTTAAGAATAGCGTTTGATATGGATCGGCGGGTTACCCGACATGATGGGAGTGGCCAAGGATGGTATTATCATGCTTCAGTAATTCAAGGAGTGGTAGAAGGAAAAAAAGTGGGGTTAGTAGATCGGGGTATAGTAAGTGGGGGAACTTTAGCTAGAGGTATTAGAAAGCTAAAAGATGCAGGAGCAGATGAAGTCCATGTTATAACAGGTCCTCTAATTAGAAGAGTGTGTCCTTATAGGGTGATTGAAACCCCTCAAGAAGATTTACTTGCAAACATTTTAGGATTAACCGGCCATCAAGAAGCAGATGACAAAAAGTTAAGAGATTATTTTTCAGAGGCGACAACAATGAATGTAATTAGGGCTGAAAATTTAGTCAAACAACTACCAGGTTGCCATTCTTGTTATTAAAAAGAATAGATAAGAGAATTAGATAGCAATCTCTACATTCTTAGTTCCTTTTCATAAGTGGATTCCGAATGTAATGAGGAATCCGCTGACAGGTTCCTAAGGGTGTTAACCCTTAGGTGGCAATCGTCCCAATCACCGTCCCCGCAATCAGGTTGAAGACGAGCATGATAACGGCTGAGATGATCACGTAAGTAATAATCGTTTTTTTCATGTTTTTTCCAAGTGAATAGCGCTCGTTGAGGATGTCTTCTCCGTTTTCAATGCCATTGATCAGTTGGGTTAGAATGAAGGTAATTTGACAGATGTACACACCGACAATGACTTGAAAGTAATAAGTAGGTACGCCCGTGCCAAAAATGGATAAAATACTTCCTCCGCCTTGTGAAGTAGCTTCGCTCGCTAAAGAGGTGAGGCGCTCACTAAGGCTTCCTAAGATCTTGGTAATCATGCTGGTGATGCCAATGACAATGCCTCCAATGGCCGGAGTTAAAAAAGCAACTTGGCCTTTCATGCTGCTAATGACTTCACCCAATAGATCCTTGAGTCGTTCGTCCACACGGTGGATTTCTTTGATGTATTCAGCTACACTAATTAGCGCTTGGCTGGCTACAATGGGTCCTTTTCGGCTGCTCTCAACAAGTACTTTCATGCTACTCTCGATTAAGTTGCTGGGGTAATAAACAAGTGCACCTTGTTTAGAGTCAAAGATGGCTTGTTCAAGGCCATAGCCCAGTCTGCTGATGTTGCTGCTAACCAGTTTGAAGAATTTTCCAGAAAGCGTTCCTTCCATGCTGTTTGCCACTTTGTCAAAAGCCATCTCGGCAGGAATGCCATCTGCTAGGCGGTTGCCCAGTTGAAATAAAGCACTGGCAAACTCCAGTTCTAGTTTTTTAGAAGCTTCTCGAATGGCAATAAGATTTCGACTACGAAGCGAATAATAGGTACTAAGGCTCAAACCAATACTAATCGGGATAAAAAGGCTAAGTAGGGTCGCACCCAATCCAAAGGGTCCTACAATGCGTCCGGTGTCAACACCATTGATGGTTTCTTTGCGATAACCAAGGAAATAATGGTTGGCTCGGCTATCTGATATACCTTCAATTGTGTACAAGCCATCTTCGCCAATAACTGCATCAAAATTAGGCTTAAAGACATGAACGAGCAAAGGAGTAATGCCAATGAGGAAGAACACAAAGAAGACAAAGAAGGAAATCAATGCAGGACTAATCTTGAGTTCAGTACCGCCCAGGTTAATCAGGGCATAGTCATATTTTTTGTAGCGATCTTGCTCAGCAAGGTCTGTATCTCCATATCCAGTGGGTCGTTGGGATAGAATCTTACGTCCCAGATAATAAACTCCAAAGGGCAGGGCTAAATCATAAATGACCATAAGGTGATAATATCGAACATCCGGAAGGAAACTTACCATGAGAGGAAGGATAACCAATCCTAAGATGGGAAGGATGATTCCTAACATATTCAATGTGGTAAGAGGAGTTTTTAAGCTGTGGGCATAGTGAAGAAGCTTTTCAAAGGTTTCTTCAAGGATTACTTTAAGGGATTTATCAAGGGCATCCAAGCGTCTTGATTCACTGCCTTCATAGAGGCTGCTTTCAACGAGGTGCATGCTTTCAATGAATTCAGGGTTGTATTTGCGCCAGGTTAAGAGATAATTATCCATGCTTTCTTTGAGGCTGCTGTACTTCTCCGTTTCAATGTTCCAAATGACGCGCTTTAAGTCCAAGGAAAGAGGGGGGCTTAGGTGCTCAGCTGCAAAGCGAATGGCCCCTTCTAAGTTGCTGGTGTGTCGCATATACGTAACTGTGTAAAATATAGATAAGACCATCTGGTTGCTGGCCTTGATGCGCCAGCTATTCGCTAAGAAATCAGGTAGTTTAAGTAAGGGGAAGATGGCAATGATACCGGTAAAGATAACAAACGCAAGAAGAAATAAGCTGCCTCCTTCTCCGGCACTAAGAAGGCTAGGAAGGAGGTAGACCAAAAATCCTCCAACGAGGATATAGATCATGGGAGCTAAGATGGCAAAGCTGGTTACACCAGCCGGGGTGATGTCAATATGGCAAATGTCAATGGCTTCTTTGAGGTCATCGACATTCTTTTTGTCCGCTTGAAGATGAAGAAGGCTTTCAGAAAAATTACAGGCACTTTCATAGAAGCTTAAGTGCTTGGGAAGATAGGCTTCCTTGAATTCGTCATACTGCCGCGTAGAAATCGTGCTAACTTCGTCTTCGCCAAGCTCCCGTCTGAGCTTATTGTTAAACTTGCGAGAGATCTCATCGGATTTAGGCAAAAAAACACCTCTTTTATGAATTCCTAGAGGGTGGGGTTTTTAAATGCTATGTCAAGAAGGGGTTAGGTCTAAACGAATAAAGAGGTTTATGACGCAAATCTACTTAATATCTCTTCAAGGTCAAACTCGCCACTGAATGGGTCAGGCCAATAAGCAACAGGAACTAATTTATCTTCATAGCGTCTAGCTTTGCCTTCCATCCAATTAGCTTCACCGCACAAGCCATGTTCAGCCATTGCTTTTAAGAAATCATATCGAGTACGTGCTCGAGTATGACCTGGAGGGAGATTTATAGCTTGGAGGATTTCTTCTTCATCAATGCTGAAAACATCATCTTGAATAAATCCATTAGCTCTAAGAAGGTGAAAAAGACCTGTCTCGGTTCGAATGTCATGATAACATAACTCTCTTTTCACAAGCTGAGTATATGCATCTTTAAGAGATGAACTAGATCGAGGGAGTTTGTCTAAAAGAGTGTTTAAGCTCCCTTTTTGCTTTGAAGGTAATTGTTCAGGGAAAAGTCTTCGTAAATGATGGGCGAGTATAGCTTCTTTTATTTTCCAATCGAGAGCTTTAGAAAGCCAGGGATCGTCTGTTTTAAAAGCTTCAAGGGTTTTTCTCCAGAGGGTAGCAATTTGTCTTTGTTCATCAGATAATAACTCTAGGTTCTCTTCTGCTTTAGAAAGGTAAACTTCTTGAATGTCTATAGCGGTAGCATTTCTACTTTGTCTAAGGTAGATTTCTGCTCTGGGGTTCTTTGAAATGGCACGTAGTGCTCCAACCGGGTCCTTAATATACGGTAAACATTTTGTTCCGGGTAAATAAAAATCGTGAATTCCATTCTCCAGAAGTTGAAGTACAATCCCTGTTGTTCCAAATTTAAGGGCTTTGGAAACTCGGCTCATGTTAGCGTCTCCAAGTAAAAGTTGGAATCGTATATATTTTGGTCCAGAATGGGGTTCCTCCCGAATATGAAGAATGGGTCGATCACGGGTTGTGACATTATTTACCTCACAATCTATAAAATCAGCTCTTTGGGAAGTCTGATATCTGGGATTGCCGGAATTATTAGAAATAATCGTGCCTGCCCCCACCATCAGTTGGCGGGTTACTAAAAAAGGTATGAGAATGGATTTAAAGGTACTGATAAAATCAGTAAGGTTTTTGTAATCTTCTGTTGTGCGTACAAGATAATTTTCATGTGCTCCATAAGTAGTCCTTTGTGTATCTCGATTATTTTTGCAGGCAAATAATTCTCCACTAAATCCACGACGATGCATAATGCCTGTAGCTACCTTTACCAACCGTTCTAAAATGCGATCACCCGCTTCATCAGCTATAATTAAATCTCGAACAGTTAAGCATTCAGGGGTCGCATATTCAGGGTGTCCTCCTGCTGGTTCATAGTAAAGCCGTGCGGCATTGGTAAGAAAATTACCTCGCATTTTTATTTTGGACTTTCCATTAGTAGTTATTCCTTTAACTGTTACTTCGGGAACATCGGCTTGTTTAGAAGCTTCAGAAAGAAGGTCAAAAAGTTCATCTGCGTTAAGCGTTTCAGCTTCTCTTCCTCTTAAACCTTCTTCTGGATAATGGTTTAAAGCGTATTCGGATTCTAACCCATAGATTCTCTCAAGGACTGGCATTTACATGCGAAAAACCTGCCATTTTTAAACCTTAACCTCTTTTAAGTAGAAAACTCCTTAAGTCTTCTTATACTTTTTAAGCTCAACTTGGAACCATTCATTCCAGTCGTTAAAGATGTGTTTGGAATCCAATTTGCCATATTTCTCTTTGACTTTGTCTGAAAATCGGTGGAACATGTCATTGCATTGGATCACACATTCTGCTTCCAAGATGTCATCGTTTTTCAGGTCATGGGCGGCGTTGACAATGGCTTCTTTGATCTGGGTTCTGAGCAAGATATTTTCCCAGACGGCATCCCAATTTCCAGCCCATTCACGCACGTTTCCAGCGATTGCTTTGACAATTTCGCTCTCTCCATTCACCAGGTCATCGGTCGGCTCTAATTGATCGGTCTTTGCATTATATTTCATCAAGTCGACAAATCCCTTTTCAGCAAGGGGATCGTCTTGCCATTGTTTCCTTACTTCAGTGATCTGGGTAATTCGTCGAAAGCGGTGTAATCCATCTGCCGAACGCACCGGATTTGCAACAATAATGATGTCCGTAGCCTTAAAACTAGTTCTAGGAACTTCGAGATCGTTCACAACGCGGTCATAAACACCATAAGGGCTGTCACCGTGAATCGTTCCAGCTACGACATTTGCAAGGGCTCCAACGCGCATGCTTTCATACAGGGCTTTAGCTTCGGTGCTTCTAACTTCTCCAACAAACAAGGCCGAGTCGCCCATGCGCAGCGTCGTTCGAATACCTTCATCAGCAGGAACTTCAGAGCTTCCTTTAGATAAGGCCGAAGCTACTTTCATCGCTTGAATATTGTAGCCTAGTTTTCGTAAAGGTGTAGTTGGTAACTCCAACGTATCTTCAATTGTAATGATGCGGTAGCGTCGCATGATCTCAATTAATAGACAGCCAAGAACGCTGCTTTTTCCTGCGCTTCGCGTTCCAGCAACAAGTAAGGTGCGGTTGCCGTCAACGAGAAAACTGATGAGCCCGGCAGCAAGAGGAGTTAGCATTTTATTCTTAATAAACAAGGGTAGCGTCCAGGGTTTGTCTCGGTGTCTTCGAAAGGCATAGGCAATGCCAAAGGGGTTAAGAGGAGGACTGATAACGGCGACTCGCGCACTGGCAATGTTAGGGATTTCAATTTCCGTGTCTAAAATGGGGTTTGCTTCATCCAAGGGTCTTCCAGAAATGAGTCGCAATTTAGTGGCAAAGGACTCCGCATCCGTAATGCTTGGAATAATATTCGTCTTGCAATCGCCAAAGTCCGAATGAACCAGGAAAAGCGGAATTTGTCCAGAGGGACTATTCATCGTGATGTCTTGTATACAGGGGTCTTCAAGCAAGATCTCAATCAAACCAAATCCAACCGTGTATCGAACCAAGATCTTAGTCAGATTATTGAGTTCATCTTCACTCACTTTAATGTTGCGGTTGGTGGCCAGCTCATCAATTAAGTCATGGCCAATGTTGAAAAAGACTTCTCGGATACGGGCAGGGTCAATGAACTCTTGCCGTTCAGGCTTATGCTCCGCCATAATCTTTCGTGCATCATCCAATAGTTCATATTTCTCCTCAGTAAGTTTGAATTCAGGGGGCGTGATATGGTACAAGTACTGAATGGTGTCAGGAATTTCAAAGATAACCACTTCCGTATCACCCACGTTATAGTTCGCAAGTTCTACACCCGATGGCGGATACATGGCCATCACCCGAGTGAACATAAAGTCCGGCTTGATGCTTGGAGTAAAGACCTTGCGGTAAACCTCCCGGTTTCCGACGACGTGTCCAGCAAGGTAGGGTTTAGTAAGGGTAATTAATTTAGTGTTCTCGAGTTCAGATAGGAGATACGCAATGATCTTGATGTAGCGCTCAATTTCTTGGTATTCCTGCTCATCTGGTGTCTTTTCTTGGTTGATGTGCTCTCTACGCAAGGCTCGCTTAAGTTGGACATAGGCACCAACAGGGTCTCTGCGCAAAAGACTCAAGAACTGATTGTGCAATTCAGCGTAGATGCGCTTAGAGTGTTTCGCACCGAGCTTGTTGAAATTCTCAAAATTAAAGAGGTTGGTTTGTTTGATGAGCCGATTGTACAATTTAGCAATTTCGATCAGAATCTGGGTCTGGGCGTAGTCATATTCATATTCTCGCTTTTGGTGAAATACAATCTTGGTCGTTCCAGAGTTTTCAATCAGAAGCTCGATGGCTTTGGCCATGACAATGTCATCATCTTCAATCGAGGGCACTTTGGGGTAGTTCTCATACTCTAACTTGATGGTGTTATCTTCACCCTCGCGCAAGACTTCATAGGTAATATCTCCGCTAACCGTTCTTTTTTCTTCCGACATGCTTCTTTCCTGCGCAAAGTAGGTATTTAAGGGTTTCGCCGGAAAAATAATATAAAGATAACTCCTTAATAGTAGTTAAAATAGAAAGTTTTATAAAGAGCAATAATCTACTTAAATTAAATGGCATCAAGCAAACCCCCCCCGATACCTGTTGCAGTTCAAAAAGTGTTAGAATTAGAAGGAGCAATTCGATCTGATTTCAGAAGCCCTACATCTATCTACGCACATGTATCTAAACCAGTAAGAGACCAAGGAAGAGATGTACAATATGCGATTCTTGGTATATACCCCAGATCAGGTATAATGAATCTCGGCAATATAAACCCAGAAACAAGAGTATTTGAGCACTTCGACCCAAACCAAGGTATCCAAGCACATTATAGAAGGGCAGATAATCATGTAGTTTGTGAAGTTTTTGTTCCAGTAGAACAACTTAGAGACTTAAAAACCATTGATGATGTTCTTTCTATTCCAGGCATCACGATTAAAAGAGAATTAGTCCCACAATAAACAATCACTCTTTCTTAATTCCCATTGTACGTTGATCAAAATCAGTATAGAACTCCTCTTTCCATCTACGAAGGATAGCCTGAAGGTGTGCGATGATCAACTCGAGATGGATACCATGATTCTCATTATTCGTACGATAATAAAGACGTCCTCCAGGATATTCCAATGCAGTAATGCTAAACGTATATTCAGCTACTCTTCGAGGAATTCCAGTTCCGGCTGAGGTTTTTGCTTCATCCATTTTTCATAACGCTCCAAAAAGTCTTTTGTAATTTTAGGCCTAGGTATTTTTTTACGATCGGTTCGACCATCAGCAGACATAACTGTAATTTCATATTTATCGATCATAATGTTAAGAAGACATTTCTCTTTATATGCCTTTCCTACTATTTTCCGCAAGATTTCCGGAGATGAAGGAATAGTTCCGAAACCTTTATTTACCATCTAAATAAGAATGAAAGCCATGGCAGAGTTAAACTTGTTTCCTGATGCTCCTAAGCCTCCTAGTGAGGCAGAGCTATCTAGAAAGGGTCCTGCACAAATATCCACCGCAACCTCTCAGGCTGTAACCGCGTTAGGGTCTAGGTTAAGGATTTTAGAGGAGCGATACACCAATCTTCGACATAAAACCCAAGTGACCGATCAGAACATGATCGAACTAGAAAAGGGCTTGAAAGAGGACGTTAAGCGCATGCTAGCAGGATTGGACGACATGAAAAGGGAATTGGATGAAGTCTCAAGACGCTCGTTGCAATTAGCAGAAGAGATGCGCAATACTGTAAAACAATCTGATTTCAAGGTGCTGCAAAAATACTTGGAATTCTGGGAACCCTTACAGTTTGTAACACGAGAAGAAGCGCAAGAGTGGTTAGGGTTAACCCATAAAAAGCAAGCAGAGTCTCATTCAGATTCAGATGAAGATGCACCTCAAGTCACTGATGAGCCCAAGTCAAGTTTGTTTGATCAGTAGAGGAACATTTAAATACCCTTTTTCTTGGAAGAGTGTAAAAAGAGGTTCTCAGGAATGTTTTGCACTCCTGGTCCCGTCTTTTTTGTACCAAAAAAGAGGTTATAATCCATGCCAGATCCTTTGCCCCCCATTCCCATTGACCAGGTAAAGGCCATGCGCCAGCAGGGGCTGGATAACAATCAGATCATTCAGGCGCTACAACGGGATGGGTACAGTTCTGCACAGATTTTCGATGCCTTAAGCCAGTCGGAAGAAGGAGCCGGATCCACCGGGCATGAGGATTTCCCCAATATTTCTCAGAATGTACAGGATGAAGTCATAGTCTACCCCCAAGGCCAAGGAGCACAGCAGCAAGGGGCAAGCCCAGAAGAACTCATTGAGAGCATCATCGATGAGAAATGGAATGAATTGCTAAAGGACATCACCAAGATCGTGGACTGGAAAAACGAGACAGAAGGAAAGATGGGGGCCATGCAACAGGAACTCAAGGTCTTAAGAGAGGATATGGAAAAGTTACGCGAGCTCATCTTAGGTAAGGTTGGGGAGTATGACAAGAACATCTTAGATGTAGGAGCCGATGTAAAGGCGATGGAAAAGGTGTTTTCTAAGTTCCTACCCACCTTTGCAGAGAATGTTTCAGAGCTTTCTAGGGTGGCCGATACGTTTAAGAGTGGAGATATGAGAAAAGAGGCTCCTATAAAGCAGCGAGCAAGGGTTGAAATAGCCCCACCACAAGAAAACACAGAAGAAAAGCCGCAAAAGTCAGCAAAGAAAAAGGTAAATTGGGAATAAGGTAAGTAATGTTTCTGTATTTGTTTAGCATCTTCAAAACTCTTAATGAGTTTCTTGCAAGTTCTACCTTCCCGTAGGGAGCAACCCCTGCTAACGAACCTAAAGTTGCATTGATAGAGTTTTGACCTTAGGACGCTAAACAAATACACGTTTCTTGGTATTTTTACACTTTCTTGCTTAAGAAGTAGATCGTAAAGGTCCCTAAGAAGAGGATAAAGAGCATACCGAGTACTTTAGGATGGACAAAGATTTGAAGCGCATTTTCTCCAAAGTTAGAGCTGGTGCTTGGTCCTCGTTGGATTGTGCTAACTTGATCAATCGTACTGGGTACTTCAGATCCAATAGGAGGAGTAGGACTAGAAGGGTCAGCACCGGTTCCAGTTTCTAAGAGTTGTTGCCCAAAGGAAGCGCCTAGCGCCATGAGTACAATGAAAATACTAAGGACAATAAGCCAGGTATGAGCCATATTGTCTTTGATGATGTTTTCTACAGAACCATCGCTAAGGCCAAACATGCGTACAATGAACAAGATAAAAAAGATAACAATGGCCATGACTAAGAACCAAGGAGTTACAAACTCGATAAAGTGCCGAGCCGAAGAAGATAACACGCCCAGGAAAGCAATCACAAAGGCGACCATAACATTAAACCCTTTTTTATCCTTTCCAAAGGGGCTCTTCCATTCTAAAAACCCAAAGACCACCACATAAATGAGAAGCCATGTAAATACAATGGAGAAATTTTTAAGAATGCTGATGTCGAGGAACGTGGCCATGGTTCATGGTATCCTAAAGAGTTAATTCTTCTTTTCAAACAAGTCTTTGAAGTTCTTAGCCCAACCGCTTTCACCCGCTGGCTTATTGTCCTTGGTTACAAAGTAGATGATGAGGGCAAAGACCGCTACAATGACGATGAACGCTTGCGTATCGGGATCCATAACAAAGTTAAGGGCTCCAGGCACTCCCCACCAGTTGGCAGAAGCGCCAAAGATATAGACAACAACAAACGCACAAATTAAAGCAAGGATGCTTCCAAAGGCGCTTTCCATCTTAAATCCATAGCCAAAGACACCCACAATAAGCATGACCATAACAATGAGAACAGCGAAAATAGAAACCCCAGGTAAGAAACTATTCATGATAACAACTAAATCGCTTCCTTCAGGATAAGAACCGAGTACATGGGGAATGACAATGGCAAGGCCCAACACCAAGGCAACCATGGTATTATACTTCTTGCCACCTTGTTCAGGTGTTCCAAAGACCTTAATTTTCTGTAGAATGGCAAAGGTGATGGTAAAAACAATGATAAAGGGCAACAATACATCAGCTACACCGATGTCGGCAAGATAAGCCATTGCTCCTCTGAAATCAGCCATAAGTATCCTCTTTTTATACAGTAATGGAAACGTCTGTTTAATTATTTCCGTCACTGATTATATTTAAACTTTGTGCTTTCTTAGCGTCTTTATCCTTCTTTCTTTTCAGCCTGAAGGTTTTTCAGTCTTAGGGCTCTGAGTAATATAAAACATAACAACCACGATAACAAGAAGCAAGAGCAAGCTGCTCACGGCTACGCTATCCCAGAATTGCATGAGGTAACCATAGATCATGTCCAGCCAGCCTAGGGAATTCAGGAAGATCAAGACAATGCCAATGAACATAACCCCCATCATTGGTTTTTTCCAGGTATCAGGTAGCTCAAACTCTTTGCCACCCGTGTGAAAGCTTCCGACTAGCATAAGGAAAAGTACGCTTAATAATAGGAGAAGAAAGGTCTGTCCAACCGTCTGATTGATGGCCGTTACCAATTGACTGCTCGCAACGACAAAAAAGGAAGATACAAAAGCAACCATGGCGTTGAGGTTTTTCTTAGTAACATCACCATGTTCTCCTTTTTCCGTACCAAAGATCTTTGTTTTTTCGAGGATGGCAAAGACAATCGTGAAAACTAAAAGGAAGGGCAAAACAACGTCATAAATCCCAATTTGGCCAAAGAAATCAATGCTGCCTCGAAAGACCGAACCATCCGCCATGCTCCTTTCTTTCCGAAAGGGCCTATTTAAAGTTTTCTAAAGCTAAGCAGCTTTATACAGTTCGTAGAAATCATTTCCTAATTCGTCCAAAAACAAGTCCTTGAAAGAAGAGTCATCTTGAGGGGGAGGCACATAACCTACGCCAAGAGGGTCTTCCGCATCCAATCTAGCTAAGAAGTCCAAAGGTTTTACAGGAGCATGTTGTTCAATGCCTAGAGGGTTTGCCAGAGCAACGGCATCACAAGTAATGTCTTGGTAAGCAAGGGATTCCATGAAAGCAATGTTTCGCTCATAGGGTGTGCCATACGTTGTAGCAAGGCACTGTTCAAGGTTACTCGGGTTAACAAGAGGGGTGTAGACTAGTTTAAAGTCTTTCCCAGCAACATAGTCACTAGATAGGAAAGAGGGAGTTTCTAGATCACCCATTTGAGCGATTACAGGAATGGGTTCAACATTCAAACTCGCCACGTAGGTTTCTTGAGGTCCTCGTAGAGAGGCTGTTTTGCGAGAAGAGACAAGCTTTTTCCCTCCCTCAATAAGGCTAAGAAGATCTTCTTTATCGTTCTGTCCGTCTGTTAGCCAGGCCGTGTTTGGAGATGTATTTATTTCGGGGTCAGCAAGAGCAAGTCCTAAAATATAATAGAGAGAGCCGGGCTTTGCGTATCCGAAATCGCGAGCTTTGAATCCATCTTGAGTCACAATGCGTTGGGCAAGGTGAGAGAAGGTAACAGGAAGTTTTTCTTCTCTATCTGAACTCAGTCGTTGAATCAAGTCTTCACAACTCGTGGCTTGAGTGAAGGGAGTGATGTCCAAGGATTTTTGAGGTAAACGGCCCGGAGTGGAGACACCAAAATAAATCATGGCAGCAGGTACTGCTTCTCCCCAGAACAGCTGTCTAGTGCAACTAGCTTTAGTGTGTTCTTTTACAAATCCGGAAAAGCTCTGACCACGATGGGGTGTTGCATATATTTTTTGAGGTACAGGACTTGCTTCAGGCACTGCAGGAGTCGAAGCAGGTTCAGGAGCTTCGACAGGGGCTTGAGTGGTGGTGGGATTAGGAGAAGGAAGTGCGGTTTCCGGAACCGATCGAATCTGAACAGGAGCAACAGGCGCAGAGGAATCTGAGGGGGTTAAAAACCTACGATTTAGATAATAAGCAGCTCCGCCAACAGCTAAAGCTCCAAGGCCTACAGCAATTGCTAAGCATCCGAGTCTTTTGAAGTTAACCATGTTTCACCTGAAATGCAACCCAGTTTTTATACGCTTCTATTGATTCACTCATTTCAACCATTCTCGTACTCCTTCAATTAGGCCTTTTCTGTATACAACCATACAAAGGGTTCCAACACCGCCGATAATATCATATCCAGGTTTAAGTGCCCAATGAGGGGTTTGTGCGGGGGGTGTTTTAAGTGTTTCAAGTTCTCCGCTCAACCTTTGGTTTGCAGCAGTTAAATCAGCATTAACAGTCTCAGCTGCTCCCAAGCGACGTACAGTATCACTTAATCCAGTTCGCAATGTTTGTAGTGTTGTTGCTGCCAGTCCAAGTTTCCCTTCCAGTTCACTTTTTTCTCCTGCAACACGACTGCATTCAGCAGTAACAGCTGCGTAAGCAGTTTGGGTTTCATGCTGATGAATAAATAGTTGCCCCAATTCATTCAATGCCGGACGAGCATTTTTTCGAACGAGTGTTCGAACAAGGCTAAGCAAGCCCGACGTTTTACCTATTCCATAATCAGATCCGAAGAGTGTTTCCAGTTCTGTTTGATTGGGTAAAGGTTCACTGGGTAGTTCAGGTTTTTTCAAACCTTGCTGTAAGTAGCTTGCAGTTTCTTCCAAGTTTCTTCTCAGACTCGCTAAGTGCTTCTCAACGAAATGACGGTGTTCGCTTTGGATCAAAAAGTAGGGCAAGACTTTTTCTTGCAAATACACTTGGTATTCTCCAAGTTTTGCAGGATCAGGAGTTGTTACAAATCGTTCAAGTGATTTAACTTCTTGAGGGGAAAGCTTTCCACCGCTACTAACTTTGACTTGTAATTCAGGAATCCCTCCAATTTGTGCTGCAACTTCCCCAATGGTAATGTCTAGAGAAATAGGTGGTTGAACTTCTTGCTCAAGTTTTGTCTTGGCAACAGGGTAAGTGGCTTCATAATGCGTATGAATGGCATCCACGACGTCTTTCAAAAAGCCGAAGTGAGGAACTAACTCAGAGGGAGTCGTCACATCTGGAGTGAAAAGAGAGGTTACGTAATCAAGAATCTTCTTGGCAAAAACAGGAGGTAGAAACCCTACGAGCTCCCCATCAGAGGATACACCTGCAGATGTATAGAGCACTTCCATATTGGCGTCGGATTGTTCTCCAGGGCCAAGAAGGTTGTGTTGAACCAGAGGAGAATTAGGATCAATAAGACTTTGTAAATATTCCCCTGCTTTTTTCATTCCTTTTTTATCTTTTTCGGGGAGAATTTCCCATTCAAATACGGGTTGCTTCATCAAGTCAGCAGAAAAGATCTTTCCTAGGCAATGATCCCAAGCTGCATCGCGGTGTTCGGAAGGAACAATGAAGTAAATGGCGTGTGCGCGGTGGAGTTCCTGAGCAGCTCCTTCGCCTAAAGCAGGTACTTGGGGAGCGATGCGTGTAAGAGCATCTTCTAAACTTATGCCTTCAAAAGAGAGCAGTCGCTGCGCGTATTCTGTTGGAGAAAAGGAATGTTCTACATGACCTTTGCTGGCAGCTAAGTAACCTGCATAAGATTGAATCCAGTCCTCTGGCAAAGCATAGCGAAGAACAACTTTCTCAGTGGCTGTCAGCGTTTCAGGTGATGCCACCAGTTGTTCAAGAAGGGAAACTTCACCAGCAGGTTTTGGAGTGCTCATGTCAACCTCAGCTAGAATAAACTACAGGGTAGACCATCATGCGTTCATCTGGATTACCGCTCACAGATTCCCGGTTCATCCATAATTTCGCAGTTCGAACAAGCCTTCGGTTTCCTAGATTATGCGTTCCGATACTTTGCCGCGGCGCAGTCTGAGGATCGTAAAAATCAGGTTCTGTCATTTCCAGGCTAGGAGTGTTGAGGACTACAACAAGTTTAACAGGTTTGACCAATTTTCCAGCTCCATCGTAAACATTCACAGCTCCTGAAGAGTCCGTGTCAAGAGGAGATCTAAGATAATCAGCCAAGCTTATAGTGTCTTGTCCGGGATTTATAGTGTAACTTTGTTGACCTGAAAGAGGAGATATAAGTACCAAGTCACCCATTTGCTTTCCAGGGTCTAAGGCCAGTTCTCTTTTGTGTTGAAGATCAGGTTGAGTATAGACGTCATCGCCTGTATGCGCAACAAAGGCATACCCGTTAAACCTACCCTTGGAAGTTGGGCGGAGTTGCTGTTCTTCTAAGATTCTTTGCGCTAATGTCTCAAGGCCTCCGGGAAGTCTTGTACGAATGAGACCAGATGTGTCATCAGACACAACATCCAAGGTTCCTTGGCCGTAAATGAGGACAAGCGAAACATTCTGATCAGCAAGGCCGTAGCCAAAAAAGGCTTTCTTTGCAGATTTAGTGGGGGGAGCACTGCTAGATGGGTTCCAAATCATTGTAGCCCCTCCTTCTATAGGTCTGGAAGAGGGATCGGCTCGAGCTTGAGAAAGAGGAGCTTGTGTACCAATAAACCCTTGATTCATGGCAACTTGATAGGCTGTCCAACTGGGATATCCTTGTGGAACAGAAGCATCATAAGTACGGAGCATTTCAAGGTTGAATCCAGCATCGCTTGCAGGTCGGCAGACTTGCTCTGGTCTAATCGTACCTTTGACAAGAAGTCCGGCAACAACTTTACTATAACCCACGCAGGTAAGATGGTCTGGGTTGAAAAAGGCAGAGTCTGGAACAAATTTATCACTCGCTAATGCAACAAGAGCAAGTTTCAGCGGGTGATTGTCGCGAGCACGAACCTCACGAATAACTTGAGCAGCAAGACTTTCAGAAGGAACCGCAGCAAGCAACTTATCTAGCGGATTTTGTACTTTTCCTTTATGATCTGCAAGTCCCATGGGTGTCTCTTTTGCATCCGTTCACCCCTTTTCAGAATCTGTGTTTGATTCTCCTCTTGGATTGTAGGCTTTTCTTGTTTATAAACCTTATCCTTCTTTAGGATCTGTAGAAAGTCTTCTCGCTTCGCTCGAGTAGCAGCTGTTCGCAGCTTAATGTTATAGTTCAAGGTCGACATTCCCCGGATGGACACCCCCTTGTCGACAACTTGTACTCCAAAAAGACTGCTCACCTGAAGCTGCTACTGCGACTTTCTACAGAGCCCCTTCTTTAGAGAATACAACGATGAGCAGGGACTCATCGTGTATAGAAAGGAGCACCAACTCGGATAAACCCCGTGCGACTGCCTATAGGTTTAAAAAGCCCTAGATCCTCCTATAGGGTATGATTATTTTCTCAAACTGCATAGGGAGTTTCGTCTTGGATGACCAGTTTCAGTTAAAGGATTACATCTTGTTCACAGCGCAGGATTCCATTCAAAACACGAAGGTATTGGAGCAAGAAGGAAGTCTAGAAGTAGAGCAAAAGCTAGTCGCTCAATATCAAGCCCGTAAACCGGATGCCTATGAATTGGCAAAGATTCTGGAGATATTCCGGGAGGACATTTATCTAAGAAAGTTCAAAGAGACCAACACAACCATCACCAAACTTAAGTTAAAAGAATCCGTAGGACCGGATATTTTTATCGCAAACGCTTCCGGGGAAGTGGATGAAATCGTGAAAGTAGTGGATGTCTTAGTAAAACGCTTAAGAGAATGGTATGCCTGGTACAATCCAGAGTTTGAGCGCGCAACCGAAGACAATCAAACATTAGTAGAGTCCATACTATCCAAGGACCGTAGCACATTGCTTGAAGAGTTAAAGCTTTCAGAATCTATAGGTGCAGACATAGCACAGGAAAATCTCGATCCCATGATGGCCTGTGCACAGTCGTGCAAGAATCTATATGCATTAAAAGTAAATCTAGAACAGTATCTAGAGCAAGTCCTCACGCGGTACGCACCAAATATACAAACCGTAGCTGGAACCTTATTATCTGCCAGATTAATTCGAGAAACCGGTAGTTTGAGACGTCTAGCAATGATGAAGAGTTCCATCATCCAGGTCATTGGTGCGGAGAAAGCATTATTCCGCCATATCCGAACCGGAGCAAAGCCTCCTAAGTATGGTATTCTATTCATGCATCCACTCGTGCAAAAAGTAAATAAGGATGAGCAAGGAAAAGTAGCTAGGGCATTAGCAGATAAGCTAGCCATTGCCGTCAAGGTTGATTTTTTCAAAGGGGCTTTCGTGGGTGATCGCCTAAAAGCTGAGTTAGAGTCTAAGTTTTTAGGAGTTAAAAAAGAAACAACGCCCACTCCAGCCATTCCGGTGATGCCCAACACTGATTCCACCCCTGCGACCGTAGAAGAATGGAAGGATGGCGAAGTACGTGAAAAGGTAATCCATCTCGATAAAGAAGCAGGGGGTGACGTCGTATACAACGAAGAGCTGGATGAACCGCTAGTAGAAAGTAAAAAGCAAGAAACCCAACCAAAGAAAGACCCTCACAAGATGGAGATTTCTGAAGATATTTTCAAGGATCTGGAATTTAAGGAATAATTTTCATTTCTGTTCAGTTTCAAAGTAAGGGTTCAAACCCGTGCCATGGGTCATGTTTTGTCGATCGTCATGGAATCGTTTCCATTCTCGTACATAGCCAATTTGCTGGTCAGAGTCATAATCCCAACTGCAACCTATAATCGGACCACAGTCAAACGCATCGTAGTATTTGTCTCCGACATGGATCTCTTCATCATGTTCTTCTGTAGGCGTTTTCGTACGCAATACGTATCCGAAGCTATAACCTTTGACAGTCTTAAATTTACTATCATCCCAGTCATATTTTTCTTTAGAAGTTTCACTCTGGGTATGATCAGCAACAATCACATAATATTGTTCATGAAATTCAGTTAAATACTCGTCCAACGTTTGCAGCGGGTTATCTCTGGTTTGAACAAGGTTGACAACAGGGGTCTGCTCGCGAAGAAGCCGTTCATACGCTGCTTTGTCGTAAGTTCCATCAAGCTTGGGTTTGTACCAGACAGGTAGTTTATCGTTCAGTGGTTTTACTTGAATGTAAGCGCCAAACGCAACGTCGTAAAATCCTTGCGCGGTTTGCTTGACTCGATCAGATCCAAATGATAGTATGTGTCCCAATGCAGGTTGATGTCGAATCAGGTTGGCGCCTAAGCTATTGTATAGTTTAGAATCCAGTTGATGCAGGGCTTGTTCCAGCTCAGGTGTTAGGTTCGGCACGTATCCTTGCAGGTTTTTTGGGAGAAGGGCCACTTCAACAGGTAGTTCGGCTCCGAAGGCTTCTGGTTTTTTCAATCGGGCTTTTAGGAGTTGATCATTGGCATACACCGCATTTCGTAGGTCTTTCTTGTCGTTGCAAAGTCCGAGTTGCTGATCCAGGAGAACATTTTCTTCTTGAGCTTCAGATAGGGGGGTTGTTTTTTGTTCAGTAGCTTGAAAAGTAGGATCAAAACCATCTCGTACTTTCTGATAGTCCTTCGTGTCAAAAACACCTCTGAGCGTAGCGAGTTGACTGCTGATAAAGGATAATTCTTCTTTCGCATGCCTTGCTTCTTGTTGAACTCCTTCTCGCTCGGCAGGGGTTAGGAAAACATTGTTTTGAGCGCATTCTTCAGCTGTGTGAAGTTTTCGTTCAAGGTGGCCTAGTTCACTTTCGGTTTGCTCAATTAGAACGTTCGCCTTATGGCGGCGATAAAGAGTTTTAAGGGGAGAAATAGACAATCCAGCCAAGGTTAATCCTAGGCAAGGAAAACATGGTTTCGATTGAGTTTCATGCACTGAGTATCAAGAGGGTATTTATAAAGGAAATCCTTCGTTTTTGCGGATCCGTCACAGGATAAGTAATTTTTTAGGGAAACAAGGGTTACTGAATAACGAAAATGGAAAGATATTTATTCTCTTTAGGGCTAGAAAAACCATGATCCCTAAGTATCACAAGGACCTTCTCTGGGCAAAGGAACTCATGGCCTTGGTGTGCATCATGGTGATCAGTTTGTTTTTCAATGCATCTCGGGAGGGGGTTTGGTTTGCTTTGATTGCGGCGTGTTTTGTTTTGTATGGCTTCGCTCGGTTTGAGGAGAACAAGTACAAGATCAAAACGCCTTCTCACCTATATTTTTGCCATACCTCAAGTTATTTTGTCTTAGGTGCTTTTTTCTTCACCATAGGTTATTTCTTGTATAAAGCGTGGATGGAGGGTTGGTTGGAGTTGTTCAGTTCTATAGGAGTTGTCTTGTTCTCGATTGGAGTCGCAAGGATGATGTTTTCAAAGTCCATGCGACCATTTCACGGATTATAAGGGCTAAACGTGTCAAGAACGATCACTACTAATCTTAATTGTAATCGTTCTTGATCACGCACAGAACTATCGTATAGTTCTGGCGCAAAAAATCATAGATTTTTGAGCGTCAGGATTCGTTCCTAATTATGATCCATTTATCCTCGAGAACGAATCCAGAACGTTTAAAAACCGCACAATCTTCTAGTCACCTATGTTAGCCTTAGGTCCTAAGTTTCCAAATGTGTTTGAGCACGAAACCGATAAGGGAAAGAGTCTTTATACCAAAAGCATCCTTCCAGGGGTAAAGCATTTCGGTGAATATATATTTGTAGAAGGCACTGAAGAGTATCGTTTCTGGGATCCCTTCAAAAGCAAGTTAGCAGCGGCATTAGCAAAGAGACTCGCTCAATGTGGCATTAAGGAAGGAGACAAAGTATTATATTTAGGTGCGAGTCATGGCTACACGCCTTCATTCATATCAGATATCATAGGAAAGAAAGGGTTTATGTTTTGCCTGGATTCAGCGCCAAGAGTGATCAGGGACTTGCTCTTTGTAACGGAACTTCGTGCGAACATGACTCCAATCTTAGCCGATGCCAACCAGCCCAAGAGTTATCAGCACCTGCTCTGCCGGGTAGATATCTTGTATCAGGATGTGGCTCAAAAAAATCAGGTAGAAATTTTCTTAAAGAATGCCGATGCCTACTTAAGAGGAGGAGGCTTTGGCTTATTGGCCATAAAAGCTAGAAGCATGGATGTAACCAAGAATCCAAGAGTCATCTTCAAAGAAGCCATGTTGCAATTAGAAGAGCATCACCTAACTGTAGTGGATCATCGTCTTCTAGACCCCTTCGAAAAAGATCATGCCTTCTTTGTCGTGAAGAAGAAGTAGTTATTCTCCAAATTTTCGTTCTACAAGCTTCATGCAAGACTCATAGAGTGGATGATTTTCAGAAGGCAATGCCAGGAAAAGTGCAACTTGCATGAGCTGTGGAAATTCAGAAGGAAGTTTCGAAACAGGGTAAATTGTGGCATGAGGATCACCAACACGTCTTTCACCTTCATATCCAACGGTGATCTGAGGGGAAAATGGATAATTTTTAATGCCTCCACCTAAAGAAGTCTGTCTTGCAATCTTCTGGAAAGCATCCGTACTCACACCTTCTGTTTGACAGACAACCAGCTCATTTCCTTTAACAGTAACTTCTTCCAAGGACCCTACACCAACAAAGCCAGACTCACCGATAGCAGACAGAAGAGGCCAAACAAACTCGGTGTGAATGCCTTCTTTCATTCGAGGTACAACGCTGGATGGGTGAAATGGAGAACGCAGTTCTTCAGGAACGGTTAAACCTTCAAGTGAGTATTGTTTGCTATCAGAGCCTGTTCCATCACCTGGTTTGAATAGGACAGCATACGCTAAAAGGCCAGGATTAGTAGGGTTAATTGTTGCGCCTTGGATTCGCACAGCGTAAGAGGCTCGTGCAGAATATGTTTTTCCAGGAATGTTTTGAAGGGATTCATAGCGTTCAAATAGTATAGGTTTTAGAGAAGTTGGAACAACTCGATCGAAAGATTGTTCAATTATTAAAAGAGGGCTAATGAGAGCATGATTTAAATCAGGCAGATTGGAGGCATCTACAGTGCCAAAATTTAATGGGGAAGATCCATTCATGGTGGCAATGAGTCCAACCATGTTTATAAACCTGAATTATTATCTATATAGATGATAATTGAGTTACAATTGCGTTCACAACCTATTAAAAAGCCACCGCTTCTCTGTCCAATATGGACTACACCGCTCAAGAAGGACTTTTAGGCAAAGAAGGCCAAACCTTACTCAGTAAAAAAACAGTGTGCATCGTAGGGATCGGCGCCTTAGGTAGTGTCTCAGCCGAACTTCTCACCCGTTCAGGCATGGGAAGGCTCATTCTCATCGACTCAGACAAGGTAGAAGAAAGCAACCTTCATCGCCAATTACTGTATGCACAAAAAGACATCAACCAGCCAAAAGTCTTGGCTGCTCGAACACACTTAGAATCCATCAATCCAAAGATCAAAATAGAAACGCACGAAGTGCGATTAACAGCAGATAACATCTCTTTGTTAAAATCAGATCTCATCCTGGACGGTACCGATAATCTAGAAACGCGTTTTATCATCAATGACTACGCCGTAAAAAATAAGCTTCCTTGGATCTACGCCGGCGCCATCCAAACAAAAGGATTCATCTTCCCCATTCTTCCCAACCAACCTTGTTTTGAATGCCTTCTAGGCCATGCAATCTCTGAGGAAGACTGTGAAACGCAAGGCATTCTCAACACGACGAATACAATAGTCGCCAGCATCCAAGTGGTGGAGGCATTCAAAATTATCACCGAGCAAGCGTTTGCACCACAACTTACCCATATCAATGCCTGGGACACCAAAATCGAAAAGATCAAAGTCAAAAAAAATCCCAAGTGCCAAGCTTGTCAAGGCAAATTCACCCATGCTCAGAAAGCGAAGCTTTCTGGCATGCCAGGAATCACAATTCCTGAGCATCTACAAAAAAAGGAGGTGTTCATCTTGCATTACTGCAAAACCAAGGCAGCCTTAGAAGTAAAGCCCTTACGGCAATTAAACCTGGATTTAGAAAAGATTAAGAAGTCCTACACACTAGTAAGCGATGCCGGCTCAATCATCGTCATCCGAACAACAGAAGGAGACGTCGTCGTGCACCGACAAGGTGTATTGATGTTCAAAACGTTAAAGGATAAAGAGAAGGCAAAAATATTAACAGAAAAAATTTATCAAGCAGGAATAAGCTAATTAAGAAAAAATCAGGATATACTTATCTTCCAATCAAGTTTCAATCGTTCGGCTAAAGTGAGTTGCTCTGTGTTGATTCCGATATTATAACTCATGCTACTTCCATAGAAACCTATAGTTTTTTTGCCTACATCAATACGGGCCCTTCCCATACCGATGACACGATAGCCTGGCCCTTCTAAAGCAGGGATCTCTGGCTTTTCTAAGTCAGGGATATCGGGGTCAGCCAAGTCTCGAACGGTTTCATAAGTTAAAATATCTGTGAGTTCTTCTGGTTTTGCAAATCGATCCGAAACCCACTTAAAAGGTCTCTTGTCATATTCTTTAAACAATCCAAAACGGTTTCCTTCCTTTTCAAGAAGAGAGGCCAAGCAAAGCGCATGCCCATAGCGCCCAAACCAGAGATAGAGATTGGCATCCATTTCAACTTGTACAATCTGGAATTCTCCTGCTTGTTCTGGTAAGTTGGTTTTTAAGGATGTCATGGGATTCGTTTCATCAGGTTCAGCCATACAGGGAGATACAATCCCTTATTTAAATCTTACAATTTTCACCACTTTATAGTACTCTATAATAGAAACATTTATAAAGCTCTGAATCTAGTATAGTCGATGGGGGGAACATGAAACTATTCCTAAAACGTAAGTCTAAGAATATTCTGCAGGCCTTACGCTACCCGACAGGGCTCTTTGCAGCCTCCAGCAAGAACGTCTCTACTGGATACAATGTAGCCTGGATTCGGGACAATATCTACCAAGCCATTGGCTTGGAACAGTTTGATGCAGCTGAAGCCGTTAAGACTTATCAGGCTTTACTGGATGTTCTCTTGAAACATGAATATAAGATTGATTGGGCCATTCGCGAAAAGCCCGATGCGAAGCATAAGTATATTCATGCTCGCTATCATCCCATTACCTTTGACGAATTCGACCAAGAATGGGGCAACAAACAAAACGATGCCATTGGTGCATTGCTGTTTAAAATTGGTGAATTGCATGAACAAGGTCTTACTGTTTTAAGAGACCATGGCGACTATCGCCTTGTACAAAAATTGGTTTACTATTTGGAAAGCATCCAATACTGGCAAGACCTGGATAATGGAGTCTGGGAAGAAGGCGAAGAAGTGCACGCTTCAAGTGTCGGGGCTTGCGTTGCTGGATTGATTAAAATTCAAAAATTGGTGTATGTTCCAGATGAATTATACTTAAAAGGGCTTGAGACCTTGAATGCTTTATTGCCCAGAGAATCGGCTAGCAAAGAAGTGGACTTAGCCTTATTGACCCTTATTTATCCCTATCATATCGTTACGCCGGAACAGCGAGATGCTATTTTGAGAAATATTGAAAAAAAGTTGGTACGGGAAAAAGGAGTCATTCGATACATGGATGACTGCTACTACGCTAAAGACGGCAAGGAAGCGAGCTGGACCATGGGATTCCCATGGCTCGCTAAGATCTACAAAGACTTGGGAGATCAAAAGAAGTATAAATACTACTTAGCTAAGACTCATGAAGTTATGACGACTAATGGCGAGTTACCTGAACTGTACCTCGGAGATGGAGAACAGTTTAATGAAAACACTCCCCTTGGATGGGCCCAGGCGATGTACTTGGTCGCGGTGAGTTAAAGATTTGTCAAGAACTTTAAAAGCTCTGCAAACTCTTCATTTGATAATTGGGTGATTCCTTTGTCGACGATCTTTCCTAGTACTTGAACCTTTTCTTTTAGTTCTCTTTTTGTTGTTTTTCTTTCCAAGACCGTTTCGAGTGCATTTTTGATCTTTTTATCGGATTGCAAAACAAGCTCTCTTAGTAGAATGTTTTCAGCTTTCTTGGGCTTCATTAAGATTAAAACTGAATCCACACTCGGAGCTGGAAAAAATGCTTTTTTTGGAATCTTCCTAACGACTTCTACCTCGTAGAACTCTCTTGCTAAGACACCTAGTTTGGAATCACTGAGCAGGATGTCGGAGAAATCCTTTCCCAGTACCAACACAACACGCTCTAAAGGTTTTTTCAAGATCAGCCAGAGCAAAGGCTCTGAGATGGCATAAGGAATGTTGCCCACTACCTTATTGAACAGATGATCTTTCCATACTTGCAACACATTGCCTTTGACTAGTTTTAAGTTTTCCAGCTCGGGGAATGCCTTTACTAATTCAGAGTCTAATTCGACGGCGACTGTGTAGGCTTTCTTACAGAGCTTGCGCGTGAGTTCCCCATGACCTGCGCCTATTTCTAAGATGCGGTCGGTTCCCAAAAGATCGGCTGCTTCTGCAATCTCTTCCAATACCTCTTTATCGATCATGAAATGCTGGTCTTGACTCATATTGTTTAGAGAAGAAGAGAGCTATATAAACCTTCAGAATTCCATGATAGATCAAGATTTATGGAATTCTGATAGTGCCACAAAAACGTTATGTTTTTGGGCCCCAGAAATGATACGCATTTCTGAGGGTTCAAGAACCCCTTATAGATCGGTTTAGAATTGGCGGTTCTTGACATTTTAGATCGCAGGATGGTAAGGGCGCATGGCAGCGTATAAAAGAGAAAACAAAGCCCCTAGTATAAACAAGACCTTAAAACCCGCTCCAACATAAATCAGGAACATAAGGATGGGCATGAACACGGTACGCCCCAGATTAAATATGATCTCTCGAAACACGATGAATCGGAAAAAATGCTTCCCCGCTACGTCATAATTATACGCTGACCAAGAAACATTCAACGTTTCCCCACTGATGTTCTTAAAACTATCCATCACTCCCACCGACCAGGAAGAGCGCATGAATAATCGTAATAACCAGCCTAAAGCAAATAGACCGGTGGAAATGTTCAACAATTTTTTCTTTAACCCCCCATCAAACCACTTCCCTGCAAAGTGCAGAACAATCAGCGAAGCACATAAACTAACGGACACTAAAAAACCCACTTTTTCCAGCGAAGAAAACAGGGTTGCTAAGAAAATAGGCCAAACCACATAATTGATGAAAGACTCCACTGAATAACCTGTAAATGAGGCTACACACCCCCAATTTCTGCGATCTAATAAATCACGCCAAATATCTTTATAGGAGAAATCCACTTTTTGTTTCCTCTCAGGAACCAAGAATAAAGGCAACACACTTAGCACTAATAAGAAAACACATAAGCCTAACAGGATACTCCACGAAGAATCGACTAAGATCCAACCCCCCACTACTGGTCCTAAAAATGAGGCCCATTGAATCGTACTGTACGTAGCCGAGACCTCATGACCTATCTTTTTTCTTTCTGAATGCTCAATGAAGTATAAGTGAAAAGCGAAGTTATGAAACACTCCTTTCAAAGCAAGAAAACACGGCAAAATGAAAAACAGATACGAGAAATGCGGCAAAAAATGAAGCCCTGCAAAATAAGCAATCCAGAAAAAAATACTGATCAACATACTCCAACGAATTCCCCACCTAGCAACTGCCCAAACTCCAGCCTTCGCGAATAGCAAAAAATAAAGTGAACTCAACATGAAAAACAACAAGACCTGGATCAATGAATACCCTGATCTATACAAGAAAATAGGAACAAAGATGCCGATCAAGGCATTCGCTATTGTGGATAATGCAACGGATGAATACAGAATACCCAAACCTGGATGACGATGAGCCCACAAGTGAGGATGCAGCCACTCCATGGACTTTTTTTCGCTGTCAGAGTTTAAAAAAGTAGTGGACTCAAGCTCAAAACTCATTCCTAACGAATAAGGACCTTAGATTTACTACTTAGCTCTATCTCTTGAGGTAATACGATCTCGGCTTCCAATGTTTTCTTTGTTCTTTCCTTCAACCCTTGAATGGCCAAGCCTATTGCTTCGCCCGACTTTCCGGTTCGTAAGAAAACCCCTTCACCAAGGTTTTTCAGGTAACTTTCCACCGGCTTTCCAATTCCGACTTCCAATAAGTCTCCGGGCTCATCATAATGGAAACAAACCCCCTTGACCTTCAATAGCTCTTTCGCCTGCTTTCTAAACGCATGAATGGCAAACCCCTCGGTACGCCTCGTCGTTTTATTTTTAAGCTCGAATGTGTCCCCTGTCAAGTTGATGAATTCATGCTGTTTATGGTTCCCTGTATAGATTTCAAGGTAATCTCCAAATTCATCATAATATACGTGCAGTTTCATTTTATCTTACCTGTATAATGACTTGTTACTATGTATCCTTCTGAGTTTATATAGCTTGTGACGACTAGTAAATATTTTTTGTATTTCTTGTTGTAGTGATAGTAACGGATGCGACCATCGATCTTCGATTCCCTTGTCGTAGTTGGATACGCTAATGCATCCGTAACTTCTTCTATGGTTGGCGGTATCTCCTCGTGGTTCTGAATATGAGCCCATCTATCCTTTGATAGATGAATTCTTCTCTTCTTGTAATCTGTAAAGGTAAGTGTCCACACATGAGAAATCCTTTGCGCGTAGTATAATAATCATAGGTGTACTAAAGACTACGAATGAAAAAAGTGGACCAGTCGTGCTCAAAAACATCCTGTTTTTGGCACACTGGCCACTTGAAGTGGACCAGTCGGGATTTGAACCCGAAGTTTCTGCCTTGCGAAGGCAGCGTCATCTCCAGCTACGCCGACTTTACAATCAACGAAGTACCGGGTTAGACCACTGGCCCAATGAATTAAAGAAGGGAGAAAGGGTTTTTAAAGGTGTTTATCGATGATAGAAGCCGCGTTCACAATCGGTTTCGCCAGGGCGGCGGGTGGCGAGCAGAACAATGCCTATTTTATCTGCTGCTTCAATGATTTCGCCATCCTTTACTGATCCTAGAGGATAAACAATAGCACGGACTCCTGTTAATCTGGCTGCTTCTACTACATCTGTTTGAGGCATGAATGCATCAGATGCCATGACTGTATTAACTGGACCGTAACCTCTTCTTGACTTAGTTATCGCAATTTCAGCCGCATCAATTCTGCTTTGTTGACCAGCACCAATTCCATGGCTTTTGTTTTCATCTCCGATCACAACAGCATTGGACCGTACGAAATAAGCTAAATTCCACTGCAAAACTGCTGCTCTAAGCTGTTCTGGTGTTGGCTGCGTTTTTGAAACGCATGTGAGATCTTCAGGCGAATCAATTTTTGAGTACGGTTCATTCTGAACCAGTAGCCCACCTGTCAATGAACGCACTAGCCATCCTAAGCTATGGCTTTCTTCTCGGAATGAGGGTACTCTAACTATTCGCAAATCTTTTCTCGTTCTCAGTCGTTCCATGGCGTGGTCTGTATATCCTGGAGCAACAATGACTTCTGCGTTTCTCACCTTATCTGCGAGCGCTGCAGCCATGACTACAGTTATCTCATAAGAACAAACTGTTACTCCCCCAAAATTGGACAAAGAATCTCCTTGCCATGCTAATTCATATGTTTCATCTGGATCCTTACCTTTTGCAAAGGCAGAAGGAATTTCATGCTTCATAATCACGCAGTGTAAGTCGTCTGGATAGAGATGAGACATTCTTCTAACTACAGCAATGCCTAGATCTGTATCTCCTACGTTGATATAACCTAAACCTTTTCCTCCTTCTTGTAAGACTTCAATATTTCCGATGTTTGGGCCAGAGGCACCTTCTTCTTCATAAAAAGCAGCTGGTTGTCCTGGGTTGAGACCGTAACGGAGTTGGATGTCGCTAGAACCGCCTTTTTTATAATCAACTAAAGTGCCTGCATCGATGGCACTCCTTGCTGCTGCTTCTAAAAAATGATCTGCTAGTACAGTTCCAGTAGAAGCTAATTTCTCTCGTAAAGCCGCTACGATTGAGGTTTCTAATTTGATCTTGTCCACTAAAGAAATTCTGTCTGGAAAACTTTCTGGTACTTTTCTCCTGTACTGTGCACGTGCGTTGTTTGCCATTGGATGACCTTTTAAATTATGAGGCCTCTACTTTCGTATTCAGCTTTCATCGCTCTAGGATCTACTCCTGCTAGGTGGTCGGCAATAGCCCTGTCGTATCGAGCGGTATGGTCAAATACTTTTCCGGCCAATGCAAATCGTTGAGCTAACGTGGTGACTCCTCCATTTTTTCGAAGATCCACTAAGAACGTTTGATAATCGGCGGGGTCGACTAATACGGCACAACTGTGATGATTCTTTGCTCCTGCGCGAAGCATGGCTGGACCACCGATGTCTATATTACCTCGGGCGTGTTCGAAGGTGGCGCCAGGTTCGGCAATGACAGTTCCGAAAGGGTATAAATTATTGACGAGCAGGTCGAAAAAGACGCCACCACCCATAGTAGCTAAATATTGTTGGTGTGCAGGATTGCTTCGCTCTCCTAATAAACCTGCGTGGAGTTTGGGTGTTAATGTTTTGACAAGGCCTCCTTCCATTTCAGGTACCTCTGTGAATCGTTCTACTGCAATTAGATTTGCAGTGGCATTTGATCCTAACGCTTTCTCTAAAGCTGTATAGGTGCCTCCAGTAGAATAAAACATAACTTGAGGGTTGATTGTGCTGTGTTGCATAATTACTTCCTTTTTAAGATTTTGATTTCTAAGACTTTAAG
>ERZ1292623.256-Hain-H51-01um-R1-256-length-59301-cov-6_pt1 | contig 39242 bp, 48 predicted proteins | sample MGYA00564398_ERZ1292623 | MGnify/ENA primary metagenome ERZ1292623 (study PRJEB36523, sample SAMEA6512633) | groundwater metagenome | collected 2019-01-07 | study: AquaDiva: Metagenomics assemblies of 32 groundwater samples
GTGCGCACTCACCTGCAACGGATGGGTGAGCTTGCCATCGCCAAGTACTTTAACCAAGGTGTCCGTTTTAATTAGCTTGTTGCGGAGCAAGAGCTGGGGCGTCACTTTTGCCTGTGCCGGAAAATGCGCGTCGAGCACCGAGAGATTTACCACGGCGGCGGAATCGTGCAGACTGCCAAAGCCCCGAGACTTTGGGAGCTGCATGAGCATTTGCTTGAGCCCGCGCCGGCGCAGGTTCTTGCGGCCGCCGCTGCGCGCGCGCTGGCCTTTAATACCTTTGCCGCTGAAGGTGCCGTGGCCAGAAGCATTCCCGCGCCCACGACGAGGGTGCGTTTTTCGGCTACCGCGATTGGCTTTGAGCGTGTGGAGCGATGTAGACATATGCTTTTAGGCCTTGGGCTTTGCCGCCGCCCGGCTCTGGAGTTTGCCGAGCGCGAGAATGACGGCGTGCACGTTATTAATCTTATTCTTGGAGCCCAACATTTTGCTCACGACATCACGGATACCGGCCAAGCTCAACACCGTCCGTGCTGCACCACCGGCGATGACCCCCGACCCAGGCGGCGCTGGTTTTAGGAGTACGCGAGCCGCGCCGAACTTCAGGGTAATTGCGTGCGGGATAGTCCCTTTACTCAGCGCAACCGTAATGAGGTGCTTCTTCGCCGCGCTCACCGCTTTCTCAACCGAGCCTTGCACGTCTGCACCTTTGCCCAAACCCATGCCCACACGGCCTTTGCGGTCACCAATGACTACGCACGCACGAAAACGCATGCGCTTTCCGCCGGCAACGACGCGCGTCACGCGAGCGAGGTCAATAGTCTTCTGGTCAAATTCGGATTTCTCGCGTTCGCGGTGTGGGCGGCGGCCGGAGAAACCTTGGCGATTACCTGGTGGGGGCATATGGGCTGAATGGGCTAGAAAATGAGACCGCCGGCGCGCGCCGCATCAGCGAGCGCGCGGACGCGACCGTGGTAGCGGTAGCCGCCAACGTCAAAGACAACTGCGGTAATTTTTTTTGCAACCGCGCGTTCCGCAATGAGCTTGCCAACGGCGGCCGCCACGGCGACTTTCCGCGTTTGCTCGCTCCCGCCTTTCGGCTGGGTTGGCAGCTGCTGGTCCGTAGCCGCAACCAAAGTTTTGCCGATGTGATCATCAATAATCTGGGCGCGCATGTGCTTGGCGCTGCGAAAAATTGCGAGCCGCGGGCGTGCAGCCGTGCCGTGCACCTTGCTGCGAATGCGGCGGTGGCGGTGCTGGCGACGAGTTGTGCGTGAGCGTGTAGGCATACGTTTACTTAGCGCCGGCGGCCTTCATGACCTTGCCAGCCTTGCGACGAATAACTTCACCAGCATATTTAATCCCCTTACCCTTGTACGGTTCTGGGGGTTTGAGGCGACGGATCTTTGCCGCGGTTTCACCCACCACCTGCTTGTCCACGCCCGTCACTACAATAACATTTTTCTCCACCGCCAAGGTAATGCCCGGCGGCGCAACGAAATGAATGGGGTGGGAAAAGCCCAAGTTGAGGAGCAAGCCCGCGCTCTCCACTGCGGCTTTGAAACCTACCCCGGTAATTTCCAGGCGCTTGGTAAAACCCTTGCTCACGCCTTCCACGGCATTGGCGACGAGCTGGCGGCCAAGCCCCCACAGGGCGCGATCGTTCCGATTATCGGGTGATGGCACGCTCACCGTAACCGCACTCCCTTCCGTGGCCACGTTCATGCGGTGGTGCAGCCGAAGCGTGATGGTGCCTTTCGGGCCTTGCACGGTTACATCCGGCGCTTTCACCGTAACGGTGACACCAGTGGGTAGGGTAATAGGTTGTTTGCCGATGCGTGACATAGGTTAGGCAATAGTGCAGATGAGCTCGCCGCCGACGTGGGCTTTTCGGGCTTCCCGGTCGGTGAGCATGCCGTGGGGCGTAGAGATGATTGCCATGCCAATCCCATTCTTCACGCGCGGAATAGCACCCACCGAAACGTACAGCCGACGGCCGAGTTTCGATTGCCGGGTAATTTCCTGAATAAACGCGGTGCCATCTGGGTTAAACTTCAAGGTAACGGTAAACGTCCGCTTATCCGGTGCCGGAATAGCCGACGCCAGGTAGTGCTCGCGCACCAGCAGGCTGGCAATCGCAAAGCGTTGCTTGGAGTACGGGATGGTGACGGTCCGAAGGCGAGCGAGGCCCGCGTTTCGGATCCGAGTGAGCATGTCAGCGATAGAGTCCATAGGTGTGAGTTGTGGTTGCTTACCAGCTGGCTTTGCGAAGACCAGGAATTTCCCCTTTGTTTGCCAGTTCCCGCACGCAGATGCGACACATATCAAACTTGCGCATGTACGCTCGCGGTCGGCCACAGCGCCAGCAGCGTCGCACCGTTCGGGTGGAAAACTTTGGCTTGCGCTTGGCTTTGGCGATCATCGAGGACTTGGCCATAGGGGTTAGATTTTCTTCTTCTTGAGCGAATCTTGCTTGCTCGGCTTTTTTGCTGCCACTTCATCCGTATCGTTTGCGGCGCGGAAGGGGAAGCCGAGTGCTTTCAGGAGGGCATGGCCCGCAACTGCATCTTTGGCCGTAGTGGCCATAACCACTTCCAAGCCGTGAATTTTTTCCACTTCGTCAGAACGAATTTCCGGAAAGGCCAGGTGCTCTTTAAAACCGAGGGTGTAGTTCCCTTGCCGGTCAAAAGCATTCGCGGGTATACCGCGGAAATCTCGGACGCGCGGAAGGGCAACGTTAATGAGCTTATCGAGAAACTCATACATGCGCGTGCCGCGAAGGGTTACCTTGGCACCAATGACCATACCCTGTCGAATCTTAAATGCCGAAATGGATTTTTTAGATTTGGTGAGCACGGGTTTCTGGCCGGTAATGCGGGTAAGCGTGGAGACCACGGCTTCCTGCAACTTCGGGTCTTTGCTCGTATCGCCAAAACCGACGTTGAGGACGATTTTGGACATGGCTGGCACCGCGTGCGGATTTTGCACGTGCAGTGCAGCTTCCAATGCCGGCACAACCTTGGTGCGGTAGAGCTGCAGCAGACGTGGGACGTTGCGTTGGGTCATAGGGTTAGAATGCAGTTTTGCACTTCGTGCAGACGCGCTGTTTCTTGCCATCCGTCGTCACGTGGACGCTGGCCCGGCGGGGTTTGCCGCACTTGCCGCACACGAGCATGACATTGGAAGCGTGGACCGGGGCGAAGAAAGAAATTTTCTGGCCTTTCTCGTTACCGCGCCGACTGCGAATGTGGCGGGTGCGCTCGTTGACACCTTCGATAACGACGAGATTGGTACGCGGGAAGACCTGGAGAATTTTCCCCTTCTTGCCGCGGCTGCGGCCGTCCGTTACGTACACGTTGTCGCCAGTCTTCAGGATCATATCGGTTAGAGAACTTCGGGAGCGAGTGAAATGAGCTTGCTGTAGCCACGCGCTTTGAGCTCGCGGGCTACCGGGCCAAAAATACGGGTGCCTTTCGGGTCTTTAGATTTCAGGTCCACAATCACGGCGGCATTGTCGTCGAAGCGAATGTAGGTGCCGTCGGCGCGGCGCGTTTCTTTGCGGGATCGAATGATAACGGCGTGGTGCATTTCGCTCTTCTTCACCGACGCGTGCGGAATCGCGGCTTTCACCACAACCTTCACAATGTCGCCGATGCGAGCGTAGTGCTTCTTGTAGCCGCCCAGCACGGTAATGACCTCGAGGTCGCGAGCCCCGGTATTATCTGCTGCCACAAGTCTGGAACGAAGTTGCACCATATATTACTTTGCGTCGGGAATAATGCGCCAGCGCTTGTGGCGGGAAATTGGCCGGCATTCAACAAAGCGCACTTGCTGGCCCACGGTAAACGTACCCGTTGGCGCGTGCACCTGATACTTTTCGCTGGAACGGTACCGCTTGCCGTAACGCGGGTGTACGAGCACGCGGTCCACGCGCACCACGACCGTCTTCGTCATCTTGTTCGAGACGATAGTGCCGGTGAATTCGCGGGGCTTTGTTTCAGCGGTGGTGGTTGGTTGCGTAGTCATAGTCATTAGGTCTTGGGCGTACGAGTAGCGGGTGGAAGGGCTTGCCCGCCGGAGCGTGGCGTATGCAGGAGGGTAAGAATGCGAGCAATGGCAGTGCGTACTTCGCGAATTTCCCGAACATCCTTGTGCGCATCCTGCGCCACGCGGAAGCGAAGGTCACGCAAACGCTCACGAGCCTCCGCCAAAATGGTGCGGAGTTCTGCTTCGGTCTTCTGTTGGAGTTCTTTGAGCGTCATAGGAGCTTACACGGTGTCCGCTTTGGTGACAAACCTGGTCTTGACGGAGAGTTTGTAGGCGGCTAATTGCATGGCTTGGCGGGCAACTACTTCGGTCACGCCGTCGAGTTCAAACATGACGGTGCCAGGCTTCACGACGGCAACGTAATGGTCCACGGCGCCTTTGCCACCACCCATGCGAATTTCAGAGCCTTTAACGGTAATAGGCTTATCCGGGAAAACACGAATCCAGACTTTGCCGCCGCGGGCAAGTAAGCGGGTAATTGCCCGACGAGCCGCTTCAATTTGCCGGCCGCTCACCCAGTCGCCTTCAATGGCTTTTAGGCCATACGCGCCGAAGCTCACGCGGGTTTTCTGCGTGGCATTCCCGCGGATGCTGCCGCGGTGATGCTTTCGGTGTTTGACCTTCTTCGGGGTAAGCATAGGGGGTTAGTTCGCTTTGGCTTCAACAGCTTTCTTTTCGAAAATATCGCCGCGGTAGATCCACACCTTCACGCCAATGGCGCCGTAGGTGGTAAACGCTGCGCCGCGACCAAAGTCAACATCGGCGCGCAGGGTTTGCAACGGGAGCTTGCCCCAAGTGAGCGATTCGGTACGGGCAATTTCCGCACCGTTCAAGCGGCCGGCAACCATCACGCGGACGCCCTGGCCGCCGCCTTTCTTCACCTGTTCAACCGATTGCTTGAGAATGCGGCGGAAAGGCAAGCGCTTCTCCAGTTGCTCGATCATGTTCTGGGCAACGAGTTGCGCCACAATTGCCGGGTTTGCGACTTCTTGAATGTTCACTTTAAACTTCGTCTTCGGCGGAAGCAATTTTGCCAGCTGCACTTTCAAATCCTCTACGCCAGCCCCGCCGCGACCAATGACGATACCGGGCTTGGCCGTAATAATGGTAATGGTGACAATGTTTCCAGAGCGCTCAATTTCCGTACGGGCAATGCCCGCCGCGCGTAACTTTGTTCGAATAAAACGCTTCAGGGTTACATCCTGCTGAAGCAAGGTGCGGAAATCACGCTTGGCATACCACTTGGAAGACCATTCCGTGGTAATACCGAGACGCAGCGACGTTGGGTGAACTTTATTGCCCATAGGTTAAGACTGGGAGGAGGGTGAGGGTGCGGAGGCTGGAGTGGCGGGAACATGCTCAACGTCAGTTTTTGCCTTGGGCTTTTCTGTCTTCGCCTGAGCTTTAACTTTCTTCACTTTAGCGGCGGGCGCATCCTTGACCGTAATGGTAATATGCGAGGCATGTTTGAGAATAGGATTTGCCCGGCCCATGGCTTTGGGCGTGAAACGCTTGAGCCGCTGCGCCATGTCTACCGTTATGGCGCTAATAATGAGCTGCTCGGGGCTAAGGTCGTGGTGCTGCTTGGCATTCGCAATTGCTGAACGGAGCAGAATGCGAATTTGCGCGCTACTCCCCTTGGGCAAATGGGTGAGGATATCCAAGGCTTGCGGTACGCGCTTGCCACGCAGCAGCCCGGCAATGAGCCGGATCTTACGGGGAGAAACGCGATAGTTGCGGAGGGTTGCAGAGGCGTGCATAGGAATTTACTTCTTGGCCGCGGGTTCAACAGCTTTGGGCGTTGCCGCAGCGGCAGCAGCGGCCATTTCCGCATCTTTCTGCATTTTGCCACCATGACGGACGAACTTACGCGTGGGTGAAAATTCTCCCAAGCGATGACCAACCATGTTTTCACTGACGGTGACACTAATGTGATTCTTGCCATTGTGCACGCCAAAGGTGAAGCCGACCATTTCCGGGGTAATAACGGAGGCGCGTGACCAGGTTTTAATGACGGTTTTATCGCCCACGCGAAGCTTGGAAAGCTTTTTGAGAAGCTTCGGATGGGTGAACGGACCTTTGGAGAGGGATCGTGACATAGGTTTACTTCTTGGGGCGACGCTGCAAAATTGCGGAGTCGGAGAACTTGCCTTTCTTCCGAGTCTTCACGCCTAAGGCATTCTTACCCCACGGCGTTTTCGGGTGCTTCATACCAATAGGCTGGTTGCCTTCGCCACCACCGTGCGGGTGATCAACTGGGTTCATTACCTTACCACGGACGGTCGGGCGAAAACCCTTGTGCCGGGTACGGCCAGCTTTGCCCAAACGCACATTCCCATGGTCAATGTTGGAGAGCTGCCCCAGCGAGGCACGGGCATCGGCGGGGATGACGCGAATTTCACCGGAAGGCATTTTTACCTGCGCCACATTCCCTTCAACGGCCATAATCACTGCGGCAGAGCCTGCCGAACGAACCGAGACGCCACCGCGGCCGGGACGAAATTCCAGGTTATGAATGGCCATGCCCACGGGAATATCTTTCAGCGGCATGCGGTTGCCATCGGTTACTTCGACGCGCTTGGTTGCACTCACAATGTGCGCGCCTGGCTTGAGGCCCGAGGGGGCCAAAATGTAGCGCTTCTCCCCATCGGCATACTGGAGCAAGGCAATGTAGGCGGTGCGGTTTGGATCGTACTCGATACCCACTACCGTGCCCGGCACGTCGAATTTCGACTGCGCGAAGTCAACGTTGCGGATCATACGCTTGGCACCACCGCCGCGATGCCGCACGGTAATCTTGCCCTGGTTGTTGCGGCCGGCGTTGCGCGGACGCACCGTGAGCAGGCTCTTCTCGGGAGTATCCTTGGTTACCTCGCTCTTCCAGCCGCGCACCCCCGCGTGTCGGCGGGCTGGCGTTGTTGGTTTGTAGAGGGTGAGTGCCATACTTAAGAAATATCAATAGTCTTCCCCGCCGGCAGCGTTACCATGGCTTTTTTCCAAGCCTTCTGCTTGCCTTGCGTGCGGCCGAAGCGGACAACCTTGCCGAGGACAGTGCGGGTAGTGACGTGCGTTGGCCGAACGCCGTACACGGCAAAGACTGCATCTCGGACTTCGATTTTGCTCACGGTTGGCGCAACCGCAAATACGTACTGGCCGGCAGTTTGCAGGCGTGTAGACTTCTCAGTAAGAATCGGCCGCAGGAGCACGCGGTGGGCGTGGCGGGTATCGGACTTGAGCACGCGCGGCTTGTCCGCCTTTGGTTTCTCCTTCGGTTCTGCTGGCTTCTCGGCCTTGGCATTTTCTGCTTTGGTCGCAACCGTATGCACCGGCTTTTTGGCCGTTGCAGTGGTGTCGTACTTCTTGCGGAGTTTATCGAAAAGTCCCATAGGAATTACTTCTGCTTTTTCGCTGGAGAAAAGTAGGTCTTGGCAATGACCGCCAAACTGGCGACGGGTAACACCAAGCGGTGGCTGCGCAGGACGTCGTACGCATTCAAGCTATCGGCGCGCAGCACGGTGACGCGCTGCAGGTTCCGCGTGGCGCGCACGATCATGCTGTCGTGCGTGGCGGGGATAAGCAGGGGCGTGCGGTCGGCATTGGTATTTTTCAAAAGCGCAACAACCGGCTTGGTCTTGCCATCGGTTGGGAGCGATTCGACCAAACGAATTTGCTTGGCTTCGGCTTTTACCGAAAGCGCCATGGCCAGTGCCTTGCGGCGAACTTGTACATTCAATTTTCCAGTCCAGTTGCGGCCAGTGCGAGGACCAAAAATAACGCCGCCGCCGCGCCACTGCGGGCTGCGAATGGAGCCTTGGCGCGCCTGGCCAGTCCCCTTCTGCTTCCAGGGTTTGCGTCCACCGCCGCGCACTTCGGCCTTGGTTTTGGTGTGGGCCAAACCCAAACGCTTATTGGCTTGCTGCTGGACAGTAACCAAGTGCAGCAAACCGGCATCTGGCTTCTGGCCAAAAATGCGGCTGTCCAACGTCACTTCTGACGTTTGCTTGCCGTCAGCGTTGTAGACCGGAATGGTGAGTGTAGCGTCTGCCATAAAAATACTTAGGCGGATTGCAGGAGGAGGAGCGCACCGCGGCTGCCGGGAACTGCGCCTTTGATAGCAATGAGGTGCTTAGCCGCGTCTACGTCAACAATTTCTAAATTTTTCACCGAGATACGTTCGTCGCCCATGTGGCCGGCCATGCGCCTGCCCTTGATAACGTGCTGCGGAAAAGTGGCGCCAATCGAACCCGGCATGCGCAAGTTATCCTTATGACCGTGGCTCGCCGGTCCGCCGCGGAAACCGTGGCGACGGACGACACCCTGGAAGCCCTTGCCTTTCGACGTGCCCGTCACCTTCACTTTGTCACCAGGCTTGAAAGTATCGGTAGGAATCACCGTTCCGCGCTCCAGCCCTTTGGCATCGTCAATGCGGAATTCACGGAGGTGCTGGTTGCCTGCAAGGTCTTTGGTATGCCCGGCACGGGCTTTGCTGGGGTGCTTGGCCTGGCCAAAACCAAGCTGCACGGCGCTGTAGCCATCGTGGTCTGGCGTTTTCACCTGGGTGACAACGCACGGGCCCGCTTCCACAAGCGTCACGGGGACAACGTTACCGTTGTCCTTAAAACGCTGAGTCATGCCAATTTTTTTCGCGAGGATGAAGGGCATATAAAAAAATAAATCTGGCGTGATTGCCAGATACGTGAGCGAGTCCGAAGGACGCACTGTACGTGGCGAATCGTTATCTTGGGGCTTGGCGCTTATCCAGTACAACTATTATGAGCCCCAGAACCTACTGCCAAAAACGCGAATTGTACGGCCTGTGTATGCGGTCGGGTTGGGAGTCCAGAAGAAACTGAACAAACAACCTCACCGCATTGAACTACATTTTAATTTCCACGTCAACCCCGGCAGGCAAGTTGAGATTCATGAGCGCATCCACGGTCTTTGGAGTTGGATCCAGTAAATCGAGTAAGCGCTTGTGCGTCCGCATTTCGTACTGCTCGCGCGAATTCTTGTGGGCGAAAGATGAACGGATAACGGTGAAGCGATTCTTTTCGGTTGGTAAAGGTATTGGACCTTTCACCGTTGCCCCGGTGCGCTTGGCCGTCTCAATAATCGTCTGAATAGACTGATCAATAATCTTGTGGTCGTACCCGCGTATGCGGATACGGATGCGCTGGTGCGGCTCTTCTTCTGGGCTGGCAACGACGGGTTGTGGAATTTCTTCAGCGGTCATGAAAGGGGCAAAGGTGCGAGGGGAACAACCTCGCCCCCTGGTTGGTCAAAGGGGGCGAGGTCTCGATGAAATTATTTGAGAATCTTGGTTACCACGCCAGCGCCGACCGTGTGGCCGCCTTCGCGAATGGCGAAGCGTTGCTTCTCTTCCAAGGCTACCGGGGCAACGAGCTTGACGACGAGCTTGATGGTGTCACCGGGCATGACCATTTCGGTACCGGCCGGCAATTCTACTTCGCCCGTGACATCGGTTGTGCGAATGTAGAATTGGGGTTTGTAACCCTTGAGGAACGGCGTGTGACGGCCACCTTCTTCCTTGGTCAACACGTAACACTCGCTCTCAAACTCGGTGTGCGGGGTAATGGTACCGGGTTTGGCCAGTACTTGCCCGCGCTCCACGTCTTCTTTCTTGGTACCGCGGAGGAGGATACCGGCGTTATCGCCTGCTTGGCCTTGTTCCAGCTGCTTCTTGAACATTTCGATACCCGTTACGACGGTCTTGGTCGTGGCCTTCAGGCCGACAATCTCTACTTCGTCGTTGATCTTCACCATACCGCGTTCAATCTTGCCGGTAACCACCGTGCCGCGGCCTTCAATGGAGAAAACGTCTTCGATGGGCATCAAGTAGGGCTTATCGAGATCGCGTTTTGGCTCGGGAATGTACTCGTCGAGGGTCTTGATGAGTTCTACCACTTTTTCCTGGGCAGCCTTGTCGCCTTCCAGCGCTTTCAGGGCCGAACCGCGGATAATCGGGGTGGTGTCGCCAGGGTACTCGTACTTCTTCAAGAGGTCGCGAATTTCTACTTCCACCAAATCGACGAGCTCTGGGTCGTTGACCATGTCAACCTTGTTGAGGAACACCACAATGTACGGCACGCCAACTTGGCGAGCCAACAGAATGTGCTCGCGGGTCTGGGGCATGGGGCCGTCGGCCGCGGACACGACAAGGATTGCACCGTCCATCTGGGCGGCACCGGTAATCATGTTCTTGACGTAGTCGGCGTGGCCAGGGCAGTCGACGTGCGCGTAGTGGCGCTTTTCGGACTCGTATTCGACGTGCGCGGTAGCAATGGTAATCCCGCGCGCCTTTTCTTCGGGCGCGTTATCAATCTGGTCTACACCCTTGCTCTGGGCCTTAAATCCAGCATCCCCAAGGGATTTTAGGATGGCGGCCGTCAGGGTGGTCTTGCCGTGATCGACGTGACCAATGGTCCCGACGTTCACGTGCGGTTTGCTGCGATCAAACATGTCTGCCATGGTCGTAAACGTTAAATGATAGAGAAGTTACGAAGGTATGGGAAAACTACATTTCGAGGCAAGAGCGAGTATACCAAGGCACCGCCATTACGTCAAATCCTACCTCGCGGCAGGCTGGCCCGCCGCCTTGGCAATAATGCCTTCGGCCACATTGCGGGGCGTTTCGGCGTAATGGCTGAATTCCATGGAATACGAGGCCCGACCCTGGGTCATGGACCGGAGGGCGGTGGCATAGCCGAACATTTCGGCCAGTGGCACGTCTGCGTCAATGACGCGCATGTTGCCGCGGTCCCGCATTTCTTTAATCTGGGCGCGCTTGCTGTTAAGGTCGCCAATGACATCACCCATAAAAGATTCGGGGGTAACCGCTTCAACCTTCATAATGGGTTCCAGCAGAACAGGCTTGGCCTTTTTGAACGCGGCCTGCACGGCCATGGAACCGGCAATTTTGAAAGCCATTTCCGAAGAGTCCACATCGTGGTAGCTCCCATCGGTCACGGTCACTTTGGCATCGATAATCGGGAAGCCCGCCAAGATCCCGCGGTCCAGGGCTTCGGCAATGCCATTATTAATAGGTTTAATGAATTCTTTCGGGATCGCCCCGCCTTTGACATCGTCGACGAATTCGTAGCCTTTCCCCTTTTCGTTGGGTTCGATAGTGACCGTACAGTGCCCGTACTGACCGCGGCCGCCGGTCTGGCGGATGTACTTGCCTTCGCCTTCGGCACTGGCCGTAATGGTTTCTTTATAGGCAACCTGGGGTTTACCCACATTTGCTTCCACTTTGAATTCGCGCTTCATGCGGTCCACAATAATATCCAGGTGCAATTCGCCCATACCCGAAATAATGGTTTGGTTGGTTTCTTCGTTGTACTTTACGCGGAACGTCGGGTCTTCTTCGGCCAAGCGCTGGATAGCGGTACCCATTTTTTCCTGGTCGGCCTTGGTCTTGGGTTCAATAGCCAGGTCTATAACCGGCGTGGGAAAGGTAATAGACTCCAGCACCACGTGGTGATCGGGGTCACAAATGGTGTGGCCGGTAAAAGTTTTCTTGAGGCCGACGATAGCGGCGATTTCCCCGGTAAAGACTTCTTGCACTTCTTCCCGGTGGTTGGCGTGGAGGCGGACAATGCGGCCCACGCGTTCTTTCTCGCCCGTTGAGGTGTTGTACACGTAGGAACCAGCCGTCAGTTTGCCGGTGTAGATGCGGAAAAAAGCCAGCTTGCCCACAAAAGGGTCAGCTGCAATTTTAAAGACTAAGCCCGCGAATGGTTTTGCATCATCCGGTGTGCACACAACTTCGGCACCGGTCTTTGGGTCCGTACCTTTCGCGGCCGAAACTTCCAGCGGATTGGGCAGGTAGTCCACCACGGCATCGAGCAATAGCTGCACGCCTTTGTTCTTCAGTGCCGAACCGCAGAGCACAGGGACCAGTGCATTGGCGATAACCGCTTTGCGCAAGGTCACTTTCAACTCTGCCAAGGCCGGTTCTTTGCCTTCCAAGTACTGGTTCAGTTGCTGCTCGTCATTCTCCACGATTGCTTCGATGAGTTTGTGACGATAGTCTTCGACCTTTTCTTTCATGTCGGCTGGCACGTCAATTTCTTGCACATCCTGGCCGAGATCGTCGTTGTAAATATAAGCTTTGCGGGTAAACAAATCGATAACGCCTTTGAAAGTTTCGGCCGCGCCAATGGGCAGCTGCAGCGGATGCGCGCGCGTGGTCAGTCGTTCGTGAATGCTCTTGAGGTCAAAATAGAAATCCGCGCCCATGCGGTCCATCTTGTTAATAAAGCAAATGCGCGGCACGCCAAACTTTTCGGCCTGGTGCCAGACCGTCTCGGACTGCGACTCTACGCCCGCGACGCCGTCAAAAACGACCACACCGCCGTCAAGCACACGCAAGCTGCGCTGCACTTCGACCGTGAAATCTATGTGGCCAGGGGTATCAATGAGGTTAATTTGCTTGCCGTTCCAAAAACAGGTGGTGGCGGCGGCAGTGATAGTGATGCCGCGCTCTTTCTCCTGTTCCATCCAGTCCATTTCGGCGGCGCCTTCGTGCACTTCGCCAATTTTGTGCTTTTTGCCCGTGTAGAACAAAATGCGCTCGGACACGGTGGTCTTCCCCGCGTCAATGTGGGCAATAATACCGATATTCCGAGTGTTTTCTAGCGAGTATTCACGGGGCATACATTACGAATTACGAAAAGGGATACAATAGTACGAAATACATGAACCAAAGGCGGCAGCGGTGCAGTGCGATACGACGGTCTGGAGCGAGGAACGAACGAACCGTACTGACGTACGGTGAGTGAGTGCCGCAGCGAAGACCAAGCCCGAAGGGTCGCGCTCGCAGTGGTCGGGCTCTGCCCGCCAATGCGACGCGATAGCGCACGCACCCCTGCCGCCGCTACGCGAAGTGGGCAAAGGCGCGGTTAGCTTCTGCCATGCGGTGAACGTCTAATTTCTTCTTGACCGCATCACCTTCGTTGTTCACTGCGGCAATGAGTTCGGCAGCGAGCTTCTGCGCCATAGGCTTGCCCTTCTTGCCCCGGGCGGCCGTAAGAATCCAGCGGAAGGCCAGCGCTTGCCGGCGATCGCCGCGGACTTCCATTGGCACTTGGTAGTTAGATCCACCCACGCGCTTGGCTTTTACTTCGACCACCGGGGCAACGTTGCGGATGGCCAGTTCAAACGCTTCGAGCTGCGGCTTGCCGGTTTTCTCGTGAAGAATATCGAGGGCTTGGAAGACAATTTTCTGGGCCACGGTTTTCTTGCCGCGCTCCATAAGGTAGTTGACGAATTTTGCCAACGCCAAACTCTTGTACTTCGGGTCTGGTTGGATAACACGACGTGGTGCTTGTTTACCGCGCATATTTTAGGAAGGGCGCTTAGCGCCGTACAAACTGCGGCCTTGCTTGCGATTGGCCACGCCTTGCGTGTCGTACACGCCGCGAACAATGTGGTAGCGGACACCCGGTAGGTCTTTGACGCGGCCGCCGCGAATGAGCACAATAGAGTGCTCCTGCAGGTTATGGCCAATGCCCGGGATGTAGGCCGTCACTTCCATGCCGTTGGACAGGCGCACACGGGCAATTTTGCGGAGGGCAGAGTTTGGCTTCTTGGGGGTGGTGGTCGTCACTTTTACGCACACGCCACGCTTAAACGGACTGCCTTCGGGCAGCTCATGGCGGTAGCGCTTGAGCGCGTTGAGCACCGGCTGGAGAGCCGGGGTTTTGGATTTACGCCGGGCATTGAAGCGCCCTTTGCGCACGAGTTGATTGACGGTAGGCATTTTGAGTAGAAACAAATGACCGCGGTGGTGTCTGGCCCCGCTGTCTGATGAAGAACGTTGGGGAAATTCTACAGGTTCAAGCAGGTGAGAGCGTACCACGGGGAGGAGGGTACGTCAAGGGAACCAGTGTTACGAAATACGAATGGTACCTACGAATATACGAATTACGAATCTACTTGTTCAAGCCTATAATTCTGATTAGAGAATTCGTATTTCGTATATTCGTATCTTTTTTCGTAATTCGTAACCCACTATGGGACAATAATCCGGAAGACAAAAGTTTCAACGGCCTGAAAAACTGTGCCGAGGAAGTTCTGCCCGAAGAAAATGAGGAAGAGCAGGATGACGAAGCCGTACCGCTGGAGCCCTTCGACTAATCCTGCAAACTGCTGCGGGAGCAGGGAGAGGAGTTTGGAACCGTCCAGCGGCGGGATGGGCAGGAGGTTGAAAAGCATGAGGACCACGTTGAACTGCACCAAAAAAGCCAGGAAGGTGTGGAGGAGGTTGTCGGCAGGCAGGTTACCAATTTGCAGGACCAACCTAAATACCAAACCAAAGAAGAGGACGCCCAGAAGATTTGAGGCTGGTCCGGCAAGGGAAACAATTGCCGGCCCCCAGCGTTTGGCTTTGAGATTGTACGGGTTGAACGGCACGGGCTTGCCCCAGCCAAAACCAAAAAGGACAAGGACCAAAAACCCCATGGGGTCCACGTGCGAGAGCGGGTTGAGCGTCACCCGGCCTTCCAGCTCGGCCGTGCTATCGCCTTGCAGTTTGGCCACCAAGGCATGGCTAAATTCGTGGATGGTAATTGCCACGGTTATGGCGGCAACCCACGCCAGCGCAACCGCGGGATTCGACAGGAGGATATTGATGAAGTTCATTAGGGCTTGTCAGGAAATGATTATACTGGTAGTCTTCGAACCACTGCTCACTCAACTATACCGTATGGCCCGAACCTGCACCATCTGTGGACGCGGCAGCCTGAAAGGCAACCAGCGCAGCCACTCCAAAGTCGCCACTATTCGGCGGCAACACGTAAACATCCAAACCGTCTTTACCGGCGGCAAGCGGGTTGATGCGTGCACGTCCTGCATCCGTACCGAAGCCCGGAAAACAACGAAGTAACTAGGTTTTTCCAATGAACTGGCGCCCAGCCAGTTTTTTGCTATTCCAAAGCCTTTGCCAGCGCTGCGGGGTTGAGGAGTGGCCAGTCGTGCATGCCAGGTACCACCTGCAACATTGCGTGCGGCATAATGCTGGCCAGCTCTTCCCCAACCGAGATTGGGACGAAGACGTCCCGATCACCCCAGAGTATCAGTGTTGGAATGGATATTTTTTTCGCTTCAGCACGGACGTCTAGCCGCTTGCATTCTTCGGCCAAGCGGAAGAGGTCGCGAGTATTGTTGCGAAGGTTGTACCCAAATGGCGAGACGACATTCTGCACGTACCGCCGCGGCGCGTGGGTAATATTCTGTAACTCTTTTTGCAACCACCGCACGTTCCAACCTGTTCGGGTTCGCTGTATTGGTGCGCCAAGCGGGTCAATCAGCACCAGCCTTCGAAGGGTGCTCGCGGGGAGCAGTGAAGCTGCGACAATCGCCACAGCACCGCCAAACGAATGCCCGACCAAGGTAGCGTTACGGATGCCTAAGTGAATTATCCAGTCGGCGTAGAGCTTCCCAAAATCTCGTACGGTAAAATCCGGCCGTGGTAAAGGGTGTGATTTCCCGTGACCCACGAGCGAAGGTGTAAAAATACAATGGGTTTTTTCGAGCGACTCCCGCACGTGCTGGGCCCCGCCGGCGTGCACGCTCCAGCCGTGCAGAAAAACGAGTGGGTCTCCCGACCCCGCACTGAAGCTGTGGATATGGAGGCCATTGACCTGGTGGACGTGCTCGTTGTGCATAGCTCTATGCTACCACGACCGCCTTGACACGGGCCTGTGGTTGCGTAGACTGGAGGCAAAAGAAAAACAATTCAAAGGAGCAACATGCACCTGAACAACGCACATGCACATGTAATACGTGAATGCCGTGAACTCATGGTCAGCGATATCGAAGATGCGGAAGAACTTTTAGAAGAGACCTGCAACCTACCCCAGAGGACTTTCCGGGAAGCGGTGGCGCGCTACGTCCTTGAGCTGATTTCCTGGAATATTGGCCGGACGCTGATTCCAGAAAAAACACTCACGGAAGAAGGATTTTGCGATGCGGTGGCACTAGCTTTCGCGTGCGCCATCGAATGTGATCGACCGGCCCGGTTTGCCAGATACCCTGCAGAACGTTTTGCAAAAGTACTCATTGAGCGGTACATGATTGGGTACCAAGTCATTGATGACCTTGGTTTTCCTGATGAAGAGCTAGTAAAATTCACCTACTCCATGGAGGACATCCCCGAAGATCCGAAAGCAGAACTCTGCACATTCATTAGGGAAATTGACGTCACTACTTTTGGCCGCTTCGCGCTACCGGTGCAGCAACAGACTTACAACCAACCCGAGTCACCATGACTCGGGTCTTTATTTACAAAAAAGTGGACACAACGTACACTAGCGCAATCGTCGGGGTGTGGCGCAGTTGGTAGCGCGCTTGCATGGGGTGCAAGAGGCCCCGGGTTCAAGTCCCGGCACCCCGACCAGCTCGTTTCTCACGTCGGGCTACGTTTTGCCGTGAACGGCAAAAACTTCGCCCTTCGTGAGAAGCCTCGCTTTACCCCAGAAATTCGTACTCCCTCGCTTCTCTCGGTCCGTGCCAAATTTCTGGGGACCCCGATATGAATGCACTATCCAGACTTATTTGCATAGCCTGTTTTTCCTGTTACACTGTTTGTACAATTCGCGTATCAAGAGTGCTGGGAAGAGTTCTCGCTCGCTTACCTGTCCGCCGACCTTCGTCGGCCGTAGCCGACTTCGGTCGGCAAAGGCCGAAGCCTTGGCGGAGGTGGACACCCAGCCGGCAACTCGTCTGTAATAAGACATAAGTGCTACTTCGAGCCCGCAAGGGAAGATACACAGTTACCACCAACTGCCTTCCGTTTACGCGGAAGGCGCTTCGTAATGTATATGCCTTCCCCTCTCTCGCCCTTCCTCCGGACCTATCGGTCCGTAGGACCGGAGGTCGGGCACCTGGGTGCTTCCGATGGGTCGCACCCGCCTGCGGCTCCCCAAGGTGAGAGAGTACTGTAAACGTACTCCATTCATATAATCGTATCTCTTTTCGTAATTCGTAAACGCTATGCTTACCACGACAGAGTCAGTCACCATTGGCCACCCGGATAAAATCTGCGACCAAATTTCGGACGCGATTGTGGACGCCTACCTCGTACAAGACCCCCTCTCCCGCGTGGCGGTGAACAGCATGGGCTCACATGGCATCCTCTTCATTGGCGGGGAGGCCACATCGAAAGGCACGGTGGACCACGCCAAACTCGCCGAAACACTCTACAAAGAAATTGGCTACGATGAGACGCTAAAAATCATCGTGAATGTGGTGCCTCAATCCCCCGACATTGCCCAAGGCGTGGACACCGGCGGCGCGGGCGACCAAGGCATGATGTACGGCTTTGCCACAGATGAGACACCCGAAATGCTCCCCCGCCAGGTTGTTGCCGCCCACGCCCTCACCCGCGGACTCACTGCGCTCCGAGCAAAGCCAGGATTTGAGTGGTTGAAACCAGACGGAAAGTCACAGGTGACGTATGCGAATGGAAATCTCAAAACCATCCTCGTCTCCTGTCAGCACGCAGAGAACATTGAGCAGGTAGAAATTAAAGCGCAGCTCACCGAGCACCTCTTCAAGCCAGTATTCGGTAATCTCACTGGTATTGAAATTCTCGTAAACCCAACCGGCCGCTTTGTCCAAGGCGGATTCTTCGCTGACACTGGCTTAACCGGCCGGAAAATTATGGTGGATACCTACGGCGGCCTTATTCCGCACGGCGGCGGCGCTTTTAGCGGCAAAGACCCCTCGAAAGTTGACCGTTCGGCTGCCTACTTCTGCCGCTACGTGGCGCGGCAGCTGGTGAAGCGCGAACTCTGCCACCGGGCGACCGTGCGCGTGGCCTACGCCATTGGCCGCGCCGAACCGGTGATGGTTGATGTGGAGAGCGATGCCAAGGAAGACCTGCGGCCGCTCATCGAGAAGGAGTTTGACTTCACGCCTAAAGCGATCATCGAAAAGCTCGGCCTCCGCAAGCCCATCTACAAGCAGACCGCAGAGAACGGTCACTTCGGGAATCCGGTATTTCCGTGGGAGTAATAAGACGTGAAGACCAAGCGCAGGCCTCTGTGCCTGCGCATCAAAACGCGGGCAGGGACGCCCGCGCTAGATTATTTATTTGATAACTTCCTAAAACTGTATATCCTCTTCCATGCGCTTGTAGGCATGGACTTCGTCCGGGGTAAACCAATTCTTGATTTCGTTTTCAGCTTCGGCAGCGGTTTCGGACGCGTGGACAATGTTGTGCACGCTGCGCTTTTCTTTGTTCGCCGCCGCCGCAGAATCTACCGAGTAGTCGCCGCGGAGCGTACCCATCTCGGCCAAGTACGGCATGGTCGGGCCGGCAATCTTGCGGACCATATCCACGGCGTGCACGCCCTGCACGATCATTTTGACCACTGGGCCGCTGGTCATAAAATCCAACAACCAACCACGAACCATTTTACCAATTTCCAGTAAATCCGTGGTGCCCAACTCGGCCTGCATGTCGTAGCTGTACTTTTCGTAGGTCTTGGCAGTTTTCTCGCCGACGCGGCGCGTCCAGGCATCGTCTTTAGGATAGTGGTTGTCCATTTCTTCCCGCTTAGCCCAAATCATTTTTAGGGCAATAACCTTGAGACCGCGCTGCTCGAACCGGCCAATAATCTCACCAATGAGACCGCGCTTCACGCCATCGGGTTTGACCAAAACGACGGTACGCTCTTCGCGGGGGTGTGGGGTGGCCATAATGCTTACTTTTTGAGGAGAGTTTTGACCTTATCAACGATTGCCGCCGGCGTAAAGTTGGTCTTGATAAAGTAGTCGGTAGCCCCAAACTCGCGGCCTTTTTGCACGTCTTCTTCCTGGCCGAGGTTCGTCAGCATGATAATAGGGGTAGTTTTGAATTCGCTGTCCGCGCGGAGCAGCTTGAGCGCTTGGAAGCCATCCATTTTCGGCATGATGATATCGAGGAGGATAATGTCGGGCTTCATTTTTTTCACCAGGGCAATGCCGGCCTCGCCGTCGGCGGCGTGCTGCAAATCAAACCCTTCTTTGGTGAACTTCATGGTATACATATCGGCGATAAGCGGATCGTCCTCGATGAGGGCAACGGTAATTTTCTTGTCGGTCATATATAAGCAATGCTACCAGTGTGTTCGGGAAAAGGCAATCTACGCTTAAGGGGCGACCAGGTTGGTAATGCCGCTCTCGGTCTCGAAGGCGGCGGCGGCGCGAAAAACTACATCTTCCCTAAAGCGCGGCCCCACGAACTGCCCGCCGACCGGGAGTTTCTGGCTAAAGCCAATCGGCAACGAAAGTGCTGGCACGTTGGCAATATTTGCGGGTGCGGTAAAAATATCCGAAAGGTACATGGTCAGCGGGTCATTCGCCTTCTCGCCCAGGGGAAAAGCAACCGAGGGCGAGGTGGGCCCGAACAGCACATCTACAATTTTGAAGGCATTATCAAACTCCCAGGCAACTGCCGCCTGCAACTGGTGGGCGCGATGGTAGAACTGGTCGGCATAGCCTTTGGAGAGCGCGTAGGTTCCGAGTAGCGTGCGGCGCTGCGGCTCGGCACCCAAGGCAGTGCCGCGCACGCGTGTGGTGTAGGCGGCGAAGGTTTCTTGCGGTTTGGGTTCCAAGGTAGTCCCGTAGCGGAGGCCGTCGTAACGGGCCAAGTTTGAACTCGACTCACTCGTGACGATAAGCGCGTAGATTGCTAGGCAAAGCTGCGCGTGCGGGATTGTCACCGGCACAATAGTGGCCCCGGCTTTCTCCAGGGTGCGTACGGCATCGGCAACCCGCTCGGCCACCCCGGGATCAACCCCTTTCATGTCTGCATCGGGCAGGACGCCTACGCGCATGCCTTGCAAGCCTTTGGTCAACGACGCGGCATCAACACGCGGCGCATCAACTGTGGTTGCGTCCGCACCATCTTGGCCGGCAATCGTTTGGAAAAGTCTAAACGCATCCGCGACGTTACGCGCAAACGGGCCAACCTGGTCTAGGGAAGATGCCAGGGCAACTACCCCCGCGCGCGAGACACGACCGTAGGTGGGCTTAAGGCCAACGAGGCCGCAGAAACTGGCGGGCTGTCGAATAGAACCGCCGGTATCCGACCCCAGCGCCACCAATGCCTCGCCGGCGGCAACAGCTGCGGCTGAACCGCCAGAAGAACCGCCAGGCACGCGGGTGGTATCCCAGGGATTGGTGGTTTTTTGAAAAGCCGAATTTTCCGTGGAAGAACCCATAGCAAATTCATCCAAGTTGGTTTTGCCGAGGATAACTGCACCGGCATCTATAAGCCGCTGAACAACCGTGGCCGTGTAGGGCGCTATGTAATTTTCTAAAATTTTTGAACCCGCAGTGGTTCGCGTCCCTACCAAACAAAGGTTGTCTTTGATTGCTACGGGTACACCAAAAAGGCCGGCAGGTTTTTCCCCGGCCGCCAGCCGCCGGTCGAGGGCTTCGGCCTGTTCGATTGCCGCGGTGGCCAGCACGGACAAGTACGCTTTAATCTTGCCATCCTGATGCGTAATGCTGTCCAGGTACGCACTGGTGACGGCTTCTACGGTCAAACTGCCGTTCTCGTATGCGGCGTGCAATTCGGTAATAGTCAGACGTTTCGGATCCATAGCTTAGGCAATGGGCGGGCTTACAACGAAGCGGCCCTCGCGTTTTGGGGCGAGCGCGGTTGCCCCGTCGGCATTTACGCTTACCACAATATCCTCGCGCAAGTGGTCTGCGGGTACTGCTGGACGCAGGTGGGCACTGGTTGCAGCAACGTCAGCTTCCGCCAGGCGCTCGGTATATTCCACAATACGGGAAAGCTGCTCGGCATAGGTCTGCCGCTGCTCGGGAGAAAGCGCCAGGCGGCCGAGCGTACCGAGTTTTACAATGTCGTCGTCCGAGAGGTGCATAGGCTTATTGTAGCAGTTTTCGAAATGCTGCTTCATCGAGAATACGGACACCGAGTTTCTTGGCCTTCTCGGCTTTCGAGCCAGGATCGGCACCGACCACCACGTAGTCCGTCTTCGCACTCACGCTGCTTACCCACTCCCCGCCCGCACTGCGAATGGCGGCTTTGGCTTCGTCGCGGCTAAAGTGCTGCAGCGAACCAGTAACAACAACACGCTTACCCGAAAGCGGGCCGGCAATACGCGGTTTTTCGGTACGGACCGTGAGACGTGAAAGCAGTGCATCCAGGTGTTTGCGGTTGGTTGCGTCGGCAAAGTACGCAACCAAACTCTGCGCCACGGTTTCCCCAACGTCCCGCACGGCCAAGAGTTTTTCGAGTGACGCGCTGCGCAGTTTTGCGATGGTACCGAATGCTTCGGCCAGGTCATGGCTGGTCTGCTCGCCCACGTGCCGGATGCCCAAGGCATTTATGCAGCGCCAAAAATCTACGCCCTTGCGCACATCCTGAATGCTCTCGACCAAATTTGCGGCCGATTTTTCGGCAAAACGCTCCAGTGGCGCCAGGTCTTTTTCGGTGAGGGTAAAGAGATCGGCGGGGGTACGAATGAGGTCGGCATGCCAGAGTTGCTCCAGGATTTTCGGGCCCAGGCCGTCTATGTCGAGGGCGTTCTTGGCCACAAAGTGCTGCAGCTCTTCCATGCGCTGGGCAAAACAGTGCTTGTTGGTGCAGTAGTAGGCCACTTCGCCTGCGGGGTGGACGACCTTGGCATTGCACGCCGGGCAATGCGCGGGCATGTGGAAAATTTTTTCTTTACCCGTGCGGAACTTCGGCAGCACCTGCACCACGTCGGGGATTACATCCCCGGCTTTTTCCAAAATGACCGTATCGCCAATGCGGACGTCGAGCCGGCGAATTTCGTCCAGGTTGTGCAGCGTGGCGCGGGATACGGTTGAGCCAGCCACCAGGACAGGCTGCAGGTGTGCCACCGGCGTGAGGGCGCCCGTACGCCCCACCTGCACCTGAATATCTTCGACAACGGTTGTGGCCTGCTCGGCGGGGTACTTATAGGCGATTGCGCCGCGCGGGGTTTTACCAATCGTCCCCAAGCGCTTGAATGTTGCCAGATCGTTAATGCTCACCACATTGCCGTCAATCCAGAAAGGGAGCTTAGCTCGGAGTTTCTCGATATCCGAATGGTAGCGCTCCACGTCGGCGAGCGATGCACAGCGGCGGTTATGCCTGCCACTCTGGAAGCCGAGCTCGGCCAGCAGGGCATGCACGGCTTCGTGCGTTATCGCTCCAACATCCGTAACAATGTCGTACGCCAGGAACGAAAGTTTTCGACTCGCCGTCATTTTCGGGTCCAGCTGCCGGATAGCGCCCGCCGATGCATTGCGCGGGTTGGCAAAAGGCTGCTCGCCGCGCTTGTGCAAAGCCGCGTTGAGCTGGTCAAACACTTTTTTTTGCATAAAAGCCTCACCGCGAATTTCTATTTCGGCTGGTAACGTACGTGTGGAAGGCCGCAAGCGCAGCGGGATGGCTTCAATCGTCTTTGCATTTTCGGTAACCTCTTCGCCAGTTCGGCCATCGCCGCGCGTCGCCGCCCGCACCAGCACGCCGTTACGGTACGTCAGGCTCAAAGCCAGGCCGTCCACTTTGAGCTCGGCAAAGTACTCGGTAATACCGGCAACGAGCTTGGCATTGCGCTTGGACCAATCCTGCACTTCTTTTGGACTAAACACATCATTCAGCGAAAGCATGGGCACACCATGCGGGGCTTTTTGGAACTTGGCCAACGGCTCCCCGCCCACGCGCTGCGTCGGCGAGTCGGGAGTGACGAGCTCGGGAAACTGCTGCTCCAATTGTTCCAGCTCGTGCTTGAGCGAGTCCAGCGCGGCATCCGAAATCTCGGACTGGTCCAGCACGTGGTACTGGTACCGGTAATGGTCAATCTGCTCGCGGAGCTTGGCCACGCGAGTTTTGGCCTGGGTTTTGGACATAGTGTATGCTGACGAAACCATGCGTCCAGTATACCGTATTTTACTCCTCGTAGCCGCCGTTGCCGGCGCATTGCTGCTGTGGCAGACGCGGAGCAATAGCCCAGCGAGCGTGGTAGATGCGCTGCTGCCGAACTTTGCAACCAACCGAACGCCAAGCCAAACCTTTGCAGTCATTGGTGATAACGAAGGCAGCAACCCGGTATACGACGACCTCATCCGGCAGATTGCCGCCGACTCGGCAATCCAGTTTGTGCTGCACGTGGGTGACGCAACGTCCACCGGTGCAGCAGCCGAGTTGCAGGCCCTAAAAACCTTGCATGAAAAATTAGGCTTACGCGTGCCGGTGTACATGGTGCCCGGCAATCACGATATTATTGACGACCAAGCCACCCAAGCTTGGTCAAAAAATGTTGGTGAACGCTGGCGCAGCTTGGATGTTGGCAACGTGCATTTAGTGCTGCTCGACAATGCCGACCGTAAAGTTGGTTTCCCTACAGACGAACTTGATTGGCTAGAAAAAGATCTTGCTGACTCGCCGTCTCGCAGACTTGCCGATTCAGTAACCATCCTCGCCTTTCACCGGCCGTTCAACTACCCGCTGGCCAATATCCTCGGTGATGACGAAACCAGAACGTCACGCGCGAGTAACGAACGTTTTATGCAAATCCTGGCCGCCAACCCAGTGGACTACATTTTCACCGGCCACGTGCATACGGCCATTGACTACACTATGGTCCTCGAGCGGGATGCGAATGACCGCATTGCGAAAAGCGTGCCCGTCACGGTTTCGGGCGGGGGTGGCCAGCCCATCCAAGCGGCCTTTGGCGGCCTGCTCAAAGAAAAATTCCACGCGTTGAAGGTGGAGGTGGTGGGGAAGGAAGTACGCACGTCGTTTATATTGCCGAGGGTAGACCCCTCCTTAGTCCTCCCCTCCGAGAGGGGAGGATAGCTATATAATATCCCCTCCTCTCGGAGGAGGGGTGTCCCGCTCGAGCGGGAGACGGGGTGGTTTAGTCGGGGAGACCATCGATCGGTGAAATTACCAATGATAATCCTCATCTCCTGCCTCGCTAAAAGGGTAGCCTGGGTCCCTTGACCCAGGCGTTGCCTCGGCGAGGTCAAGGGACCTCGCCTACCCCGCCTTAGCAATAAAACTTACGGGCAATACCCCTCGTCCGACGTGCTAAAGGCCGGGCGGGTGAGGAGTTCAAACTTTTCTAGGGTAGCTGGCTTATTGACAAAGGTAACAGTCTGACCAACATTACTGGAGAACGTGTATGGCAAGGGCATAATGCAGCTCGAAGCATTCAGGGTGGCAATATTTTGCAGGCCACCCGTGCCGGTCGTATTCACAGTTGCCCCAGTTGCTGTCCATCCGCCGCTACCATCGGCTGCTTTCAAACGCAGGTAGTACGTGCAAGGCGCAAGGTTACATTCGTATAGTGGATCTGTACTGGCAACACCCAGCAACGTGCATACGCCGCCCGGACAAGTTATTACATCCGCATCGTATGGCCCATACCGCTTGAGCTCGTTGGCAATTTGAATGGGAATGTCCTTCTTCAATTCTTTTTCGCTAAAGATAACAAAGTCGAACAAGCCCGAGAGCGGCAAGGACCAAGGGAAGAGCGCTGCCAAGGCCTGCTTCTGCCCGGCGGCGCTGCTAATGGACTTCACCTGGATCTGCGAGGTAACCGCAGGGTCGGTGAACACCCTAAAATTTGCGACATCACCGTTTGCAGGTGAAGGCAAACGAAGTGGAGTAACGCGTATGCGGAAGCCAGCAAAATCTCCCCCAAGTGGATAGGCGGGGTAGAACTGGGTAATGGGCACACTAAACCCATATCCATTGCTGCCACTGATACCGCAGCCGCTGGTACTGTGGAAACTACTGTAGCTTACTAAAATTTTCTGAGTTCGGGAGAGATTTAGCAGGGTGTCCCACGCTACCCAACTCACCTCCAGCACTTCGTCATCGCCGCCAGAACTCTCAGCGTACACACAGAGCGCTGGGGTTGTGCCGATCGACGAAATAGAAGTATCCACATTGTAAAGCTCCACAAAGACGCTCTGGTTCTCTTTCACCGTCTGGTACACCGAAGCTTCGCTGCCAACTTGAGCACTGGCGCTCAAAAGCCCGCCGGTTGATGGGTAGAAGTACGAACTATTTTCGTCATCTACGCTCCCACTGTTCTGACCAGGCAACGTCGCCGTTGTCAACTGTGCGAGCGCACTTGAGAGCGTACCCGACTTGAGAGCATTCAGCTTGTTCAAGCCCAGCTCCATGCCCGACTCGGTAGCGTAGTACCCTTGGTGGCCTTCTTTAACCACGGCGTTAATGCGCACCTGGAACACCAGCACCGTGCTTAAGGTAACGCCAATAGCTACCACCGACGACATAATCATTATCGCCAGCAGCAGGGTAATGCCTTTGGGTTGGCGACGTTTACGGGACATAGGTATTCAAGCGGTCAAGATTTTTGAATATGCGGCTGGCAACCGTGGTCTGGAAAATCTGGCTCACGGTCTGCTGGCCGCTGGTGCGCGAGACTTCCAGGCTGTAGGTAACGCGTGGGTGCAGCGAAACTGTATCACCGAATTTCTGTGGGAAGCAGTAGCATTTCCCGCCACGCTCGTTTTGGCATGTATCGGCCACATCCGGATTTTCGCAAATCGTCCCCCACCGACAATTCAGCTCCGTGAAAGAAGGTGGACTCTCGGTCCCACATTCCATTGCAACCTGCGCGGCAAACGGATCTTCCGACGGGGAAATAAAAAAAGTAAAGCTACTCACGGTTAAATTTGGGGGAGAAATATCGGTATTGTCCCAAGCAGTAGTCAGTGAAGCATCATTACATGCAACTGTCACCGGCGCAATGGGCACCATACGTTGAATTGTCTTTGTCGTACTGTTCAATCGGTATAAAATTTGCGTATTCAGCGCATCACGTACTACGAGACATTCATTGCCGGTACCGGTTAAAGCAGCAAAAAGTTTTTTCGGCTCGCCAACAAGAAAGGTTGAGTAGTACGAATAGTCCACGCTCCCTTCCCGCAAGTCTTTGGCAATTTGCTCCACCACGGCCCGGGCGTCGTTTTGCAATTCTTGCTGGTTGAGCGCCCGGCGTTGCTGCTGCACAAAAATGAGAAAAACGTTAACCGCCATGAGCGCCGTAATCGAGAAAATTGCCATGGTAACAAGTACTTCTATCAGAGTAAACCCAGCACCACTTTTCCGGGCAGCCCAAGAATTCACCGGCAAAGTGGTGCTGGGTGAACCCATACTTTGCTTGTGACTTCTAAAGTGAAATCCAATCATAGAGGAATTCCTGGTAGCGGACTCTTGTCGCACTATCGGCTTTTGGCCAGCGTACTTCGCTGGTGACCAGTGCGCCAACATTAGTCGTTTCAGTGTCCCAGTCATCGGCAGCGTGATTTCCTTGGTTATTGTTGGCCGCAACGTAATCGGTACAGTTCGAAGCGCTTCCGCTATCCACAACGAGTTCATGGGTAGTAATTGTGGGTGGATTTGTACCATTATCAGTTATTGTCCCACGGCAAATCGGCTGCAAACTTACCACTCGGTAGTATTTACTCTGCACAACGCCCGAGTCCACCGGTGAATTTTGCAACTGCAGGTACGTACCTTGGTATGTATACACCTTGGCCCGATTGTCATCCCACACTTCCTCTGGATGACCTGATGCTGTGTATTGCCCGTCTTGGAGCAAAGTACTGGCAAGCAGGGGGTTGTAAAAGGTTAATTGCCCATCGGGAGAATTGCCGGGCGGCACGCTTGTAGCAACCGATGGGTAGGCAAAGCCGAACTGGAAAGATTGCTCGAGGATCAAATCTTTGAGTGTCGTTACGTCAGCGACGTTCGTAGTGTCATCGTCACGATAGTCGCAATCCGCAGGCGCATTTGCGAGACGGGGGGGGCCACCCACACCCTCGCAACCCGTAGGCATTGGCCAACTTTTAAATAAGTAATTCCCTAAGACTTGCACATCGCAATCACGCGAACTCGTGAGAGCAATATCATCATCATTATTGGTGGTGCACACATTCGAAACACCCACTGTGCATGCTGGGTCACTAGGATGAATAACCTTACATACCGCGCCTTCCATATTGCCCAGATCATAGGTGGTTAGGTATATTGTTGGATCACTAGTTTTCAAGGCATTTTCAAAAAGGTACGAACTCCAACTCACCAGCGGGTCTTCAACTTTGCGCAGCGATCCCGAGTTGCGCAGGCTGTAGGCAATTTCCAAACCTTCCCGCGCCAAACTTTGGCCCACAATCCGGTCCTGGTTGGCGCGGCCCAGGTTGATGCTGGTGTTGACCAGCACCAGCGAGCCCACCACGCCCACCAGAATAACCCCGATGGCAATAACGCCTTCGAGCAAGACGATCCCGGCTGGGTGTTTAGAACGTACAGTCGCCATCGGGTATGTGGGTTATCACGCCTTCTTTGGTAACGCGGACAATGCGGCAATCACTCGTCGGTCGAGTCTTTAGTGCCACCATGAGCTGCACTTCTTTCCATAGTTTTCCACCCGTAAGGTTCCAGGGCGCCCCAGCGGTAGGGGTTTTTATGCTCACGTTGTCCGAGAGCACGATTGTGCGGCCGTCGGGCGAGGAAAAGTCTACAATGGCCTGCAATGGGTAGGTGTCAGAGATAGTACCCGCGGCGGGTTGGGGGGCGGGTTCGGTTTTGTTACGCCAGGGAGAGCCATCGTCACAGGTAACTGCTACCGCCGATTCCGCTTCGATAAGCTGGATATCTAGCAAGGTAACGCGCGGGTCAAAGCTATATGCTGTTCGTATGGTATCACCTTTGTAGTAATTCGTGCTGCCAATCTTGTCGCTACTAAACAAATAATCTTTACCGGTGTCCATATTCTTGAACGCGTTTGTGAGCACGTCCCAGTTGGGGTCGCCCGACGAAAATGGGAAGCAGCTGCCCAGGCACATCACCCGGTCACCGAACATGAAGTATTGGGTGAGGTCTGGCCAATGATTGTCGCCAAAACTAATCCCGTCCTGGCAGCTGAAAAACATGCCGTAGCCGCCGCTGGCCGTGGTGTGCGTGCATGCATTAGCACCTGTGCCAGTATTTGTGCAGTCAGTATCCGTAGTGCACTCCATATCCAGATTTTGCACGCCACAGAAACCCGAGACCTGGCCGCCAATGGTGTGCTCTTGGGCAAAGCGCAGGCGGGAGACGAGCAACGCCGTCTCGCGGGAGAGTAGGCTATCGTCACTCCCCCGCCGATAGTTGGCGACAACCAGGCCGAAGAGAAGAGAAAAAATGCCCAAGGTTACAATAATCTCCACCAACGTGAATCCGGCTTTACGGCTAGAAGGTACAATCCGCATCGCCGCTTTGGGAAATCGCCCCCGTTTGATCTACGGTAATTACCCGGCAATCTTTAGTACGTTTGACAATGCCCAGTATTACTTCAGCCTTAGCCCATGGATTATTCGGGTCTATTTGCCAAGTTGCCGTAGGTGGACTGCTGGTAACATTATCGTTGATCTGCACCTTACGACCGTCAGGGGGCAAGAATCGAACTACGGCCTGGATGGGATAATTTTGATTATCACCGACTGGTGCTAACCCAGAGTCAATTGACCCATTAGGTAATGAGGGTGAATTTGTATTTGGTACGCCTCCAGGATTTGTTACACTATTATTTATTCGCCATCTTGAAGTATTCGTACATTGAGAACTCGTCACGCCATCAAGTGCCGTAATACGAATATCACGTACTTCTACATCGTTACTCAAAGTATACATTTCCTTTAAAGTGTCGCCACGATACCCGGGGAAAGACTGCCCATGCCATAAGTAATGAATTACACCATCACTAATATACTGCCCTTGCCAGGGTTTATATGGGTTTATTGGAATAGTTCCTGATTGGAAACAACCCTGTTTATTAGAGCCATCATCATTTACAGATTGTTTGCAAGCAAGTACATCTGCAAAAATACTGTAACTTCTTTTACCGTAGTAATTAATTGGGTAACTATTATTCGAAACGACTGTTGGACTCCCTATAGTATGTGGATATTGAAATGGAATGTACCCCTTATTTGGTCCCTCTGTGTTATCTACAGCCGCAACAATGGTGCAAGAGAAAACTACCGCGTATCCACCGGGTGGGCTTTTTTCATCTGTGCACACATCATACTCAGTCGCAGTACCTGTGATACCTAGACAATTTGTTGGTGCTTTACACCTACAGTCAGCATCAGTCACGCACTGTTGCCCAGAAAAGAACGAACAGTATTTTACGGTCCTCCCGCTCGACGTAAGCTCTTGGGCGTAGCGCATATTTGCCATGACCAAATTTACCTCCCGATTGAGCACGCTGTCTTTGTTGCCTCGGGTGTAATTGGCCAAGAAAAAAGCGAGCATCGCAAAGGTAATGCCCATAGCGACAGTTATTTCTACAAGTGTGAACCCAGCACCACTTTGCCGGTGGGCTCTTGGGATGCCCGGCAAAGTGGTGCTGGGTAAATCCCCGCTCGCATCATGTTTTTTTACTGCACTAAAACCAAGTCTTTTTCTTAACTCACGTATCGCGTTGCCATTATGCTTAAGGTTGTGTTCACGCATACGAGCTATTTGTTCTTCTTTAAATGCTTCATAGTAAACCAATTGCCAAGGTTTATACCGTTTCGTAGCCGGACTCTTACCGTCATTATGTTCTTCTATTCTGCGTTGTAGGTCACGGGTAGAACCGACATAATACTCACTGCGTTTTAGACTCTTGAGGAGATAGACGTAAAACATGCAAAGTGGTGCTGGGTCATAAGCCAATCATATTCTGGTACCAGTTTACCACGCTGGGGCCAAAAATGTAGGCCGCAATGCCCGCCGCACCCAGGAACACTCCAAAAGGGAGCTGGCTTTTGAGCCTTACCCTGCCCCGGGCCAGCAAATAGGCCGCCCACACGCTGCCGCTTAGGTACGAGGCGAAGAGCGCCAAAATAACCCCGGGCAACCCCAGGTATGCGCCGAGGATAGCCCCAATGCGGATATCGCCGCTGCCCACCCACTTCCCCCGCGAAAAATACCATTGCAGCCAGAACCAGCCAGCACCGATGGTTATGGCGAGGATGAGGGATACAAGCTGGGAGCTTAACGCGGAGGACTGGCCACTGAAAATCCGGGCAAGCTGAAGGACGAACAGAATTGCCAGGGTGGGCAGGCTTATGCTGTCAGGTACAATTTTATGCCGCCCGTCAATGAATGCGAGTACCAGCAGGCTGCACGCGCCAATTGCGCCGATGAAAAATTCTAACGAGAGGCCAAACCGCGAAAAAAGTAATATGAAAATAATCGCCGTGAGCATTTCGACAATAATGTACTGGGGGCTTATGGGCTTGTGGCAAAACCGGCAGCGGCCGCGGAGAAACAGGTAGCTAACAATCGGCACCAAGTCTGGGCCCTTGAGCACTTTTTTGCAGTGCATGCACCGCGAGCGCTGGTTGAGGTTCAAAAACTTTCGGCGCTTGGGCAAGCGAAAAATGACGACGTTCAAAAAACTGCCGATGATAGCGCCAAGCAGGAAGAGGAAGATGGGGATGACAAGTGAGGGCATACTATATATCCCTCTCCCTGGGTGGGAGAGGGTGGCCAAAGGCCGGGAGAGGGGGAAGCTGCTGCTGTATTTTTTCTAGAACTGCGGTAATGTCAGAGGCAATCTCATTATTCCAAACGCGAATAGTTTTCCACCCTTCGCTCTGTAACCACATATCACGTTCAGCATCGTGCACTCTTTGGTCTGGCTCATCATGTCCACTTCCATCAACTTCAACTATAAGTTTGTATTTCGGTGCACAGAAATCAACAATATAATTACCAATGGGGTACTGTCGATAAAATTTGACCCCTCCAAAACGCCCTGCCCGTAAGTACTGCCAGAGTTTCGCTTCAGTATCCGTTTGTTTCTTTCGTAGAGTACGTGCAAATTTTGTTAGTGCATGGCGCATGGTTTTTCCTCCTCTCCCCCGCTTCGCGGACCCTCTCCTACCAGAGGAGAGGGGGTGCTAACAGACCCTACTTCTACCTCACCCCCGCCGGGGTAAGCACGTGCTTGCCGGCCGCAAAACCACTGGCGCCGCGCTCCAGGGTAAAGCTTATTTCGTAGGTGGTGGCGTCTGGCACTTTAGCAACTAAATAGTCCGCGCCTCGTGGGTCTTGCAAGGTTGCAATGTTCGCAAAGTCTTGCTTGAGGTTGCACGTCCGCACCGGCACGTTCACCGTGGCACAACCATTCTCGGCCGCGCTGGCGTAGCTCGACGTACGGTTAAACAACAGTAGGAAGCCCACCTGTAGCCGCGCCATATCGGCTACGCGCTGGGCATCGCGCGCCTTGGCCCGCTCGGCGCCAACGGCCCGCACACCCATAAAAAGCACCACCAAAAAGGCGAGGCTGACGAGGACGATGCTGATCATGGATGCTCCCTTTGGAATGCCCGACTGTAACATTGTATGGTTTATTATTTTTTCTTACGTGCAGGGGGAGCCGGTCGGAGCAATTTCTACCCCGGTCGAAAGTTTGGAAGAAAAAACCCACCAACTTTTATCAAAATCTACGGGTCGTTCAACTTGAGTAAGGAGAATATATTGTGAAGCTGAAGTTTGATTTACCGTACCGTCACCCACGCAGGAGATGTACCAAAATTGACGAGAAAGTGGTGTTGGTCCGTTGGTCGATACATTTGGTAAGCGTGCAATGTACTTGCTATTGCCGACCAGAGCATTAAAAAAACTACAGGCTGGACACCCGTCAGCATCGGCACGTACTGCGAATTGCGGGCTAGCTTCCGTTGTCCACCCTTGGTCTCCACCAATGGTAGAGTCTGGGTATACATTTCCGTTTGCATCATGGTACAGCAACAAACCCGTAGCCAGCTGCTTCAAGTCACTCTTCTTGGCGACGTCACGAGCCTTTTCCCGGGCGCCATTCAAGGCAATCAAACCCACAGCCGAAAGTATGCCAATTATTGCTATAACGACGAGTAGTTCGATGAGCGTGAAGCCTTCTTTTTTTACCATAACTAGTGGTATGAGAAGTATAGCCAGCGTAAGAATTATACCCTTCTTGAGCGCGTATGCCAAACTGACCTATAGAGACACTATTTCTTATAAAACAGTGCTTCTCCAGGTTTGAGGATACTTTGGTAGGCTTGCTCGGCTTCAGCAATAAGCGAATCAGCTTTCTGCTGCTGGTTCCGGGCACGTAAAAAATTTACGTACTCAGCAGTAACATCTGGATGAAAGTGTCTATCAAGTTCGATGGCCCGTTGGTAATGCACCTCAGCACGGGCATCGTCCTTTTGGGCCACGGCTATTCGGGCAACCGCTATGTGCGTAGCGTAGCTCACGGGCGCCAACCAAAGTGCTCGTTCACCATACACTCTGGCTACCGTAATTGAGTCGGCACCTCCTGGCCTTGCAAGCCATAACGCATTTGCCAGCTTTGCTAGCAGCGCTGGATCGGGATCCCAGCGCAGTCCCGCTCGGTAATTTACAATCGCGCTGGTATAGTTTTCTTCCGCTAAATATTTTTCGGCACGCGCTAATGATGTATACGCCATGGCAACCCCTACCCCTCGAATGACGATGAAGCAGGCTAGGAGACCAACGACCCAACCAATCACCCGGCTGCTTGCGCGCGCTGGGCTTGCATTTTGCGTGACAACCAGGCCCGCAATACTCCAGAAAGCTAACCACACGCCTGGGAAATGCCAGGCGAAATCAGTCACCGAATGCAGCCCGGAGGCCAGCAAACCCACGGCGGCGGCAAACAGTACCCCGCGTTCGGCGGACGGCGGACGCAGTGAATGCACAATTGCTCGACCAAGTGCAAAAAAACTCAGTAAGCCGAGCAACCCAACGATTATTCCCCCTTCGGCCGCTAACTCAAGGTACGCGTTATGGGCATAACGAGGCTGCTCTAAACGGGATTCACCAAACTGTGAGTAGGACAACTGGTACGCACCAATACCGACGCCAGTGAAGGGTTTCGCTTGTGCCATTGCAAAAGATACCCGAATGAACTCCCAGCGTTGGCTGAAACTGCTGTTGAAGTGAGAGCGAGTAATAACTTGGTCCAGGCGGACAGCGCGCGTCACGCTACGTGTTTGTGCAAATCGAATTCCGATACTAAGCAGCACAACCGCAATGCAACCAACCAGGGCCCAACGAATGCATCGCAATAGTATTGCTCGGGGCTGCAAGGCAAGCCAAATAATTGCGGCCACACCGAGGCTAACCATACCGGTAAGCGAAAAACTCAGTGCAAGGGCGATAAGCAGGCAGGCAGCGGAAAATATAGCAATCCACCGCTGCATGCCCTTACGTAACACGGCCATGCCAATTGCGAGCGGTAAAAATAAAACCGCAAACCCACCCAGTGCATTCGCATTTCCTAAGAAGCCCCCGGCCCTTTCGATATTTGAAAATGCGGCGAAGTTGATAATGGCCCAGAGCCCACCTAAACCAGCGATGCAAACCAATATGAAAAGTACACGTTGCCTAAACTCGCGGTCGAGCGTTCGAGCGGTAAAGAAAAAGCCAATACCGGTAAACCAGTAGATAAATGTACGCATGCTCGCGTACTTCTCCCCCGACCAGGGGAGTACAACGAGCATGACAACCAATAGCATGCTGAACCAAAATAAGGGTGACCGGTGGCTCTCCGCGTGTAAGCCGTCACGTGAGAGCAGAATAAGCAAAACGACAAGAATGCCGAGGAAGGCTTCAACCCAAGGTGACCAATCTGCCCCCATGGTCGATGCCGTAGCCAGACCAATGAGAAGGAGTGCGATGGTGAGCGTTGTACGGGACATGGAAAAAGCATAGCACACACAAATCGCTTACAGATACCGTTATTGAGATATGCGCTGTCGCTTACTGTGCTTGTGATAAGGAAACAATATGAGATTCTCATAAACGAAAACTGCCAGGAATCTGGCAGTTTTCTGATACAAACCCAATCTACTACAAACAGGTTACGGTTCCGTGTGCTGAGGCTGCTGTACAAGCGACGATTGCTGCGGATTCGCAAGCAACTCCACCGCTGTAACCAACTACCCAGTAGGCACCAGTTTGCTTCCCACGCTCGAGTTGAGCGTAGAGGATATAATCAGATGCCGTTGTTGCGCCACATGATTTGTAACGATAGTCATATGCTGTGGCTTCGTCATTACTCGAAGGTGTCTTGGGCAGTTTCGAAATAAATTTCGTCGATCCCGCGAGTGCAGCGGTAAGTAAGCTATTGTCCGAGCCGCCACCAATCGCATCGCTTGCATCAACTGCGGCAGCATCCGCGTTCGGGAAATTATTGTACGTATCGTAGTACAAAGCCAAACCTGTGCGGATTTGTCCGAGGTCGCTCTTGCGCTGGCTGTCGCGAGCTTTTTCACGTGCACCATTGAGTGCGATGAGGCCCACGGCAGACAGGATACCGATGATGGCGATAACCACCAACAGTTCGATAAGGGTAAAACCTTTTCTTTTTTGCATGTCTGTCACCTCCCTTCGCTTTATGCGGCGAAAGCGGATAGTCCGTCTGGGGGATCAGTGATCAGTACTGAACCACCCATCCTCCCCGCCCGCCTACGCTCCGATGGAGCTTCGGTGGACTAAGTTCAGGACGTTCCGCAGCCACGACAAGATAGGTATATTGTAGCAGGATTTGGGGGGAAGGGGTAGGCGTGGTCCCTTGACCGCGCCGATTTCCAACCAAGTCTCTAGCAAGACCCCTCCTTAGTCCTTCCGGTCGCTCCCGATGGGTCGCGCCGCCTTCGGCCCCTTCGTAAGGGGAGGATAACTTTCAAACGGCCTACATTATCCCCTCCTCTCCCCCGCTTCGCGGACCCTCTCCTACCAGAGGAGAGGGATATTTTACAGTCTCCCTCTCCCCTCCGTGGGAGAGGGTGGCCGAAGGCCGGGAGAGGGGTCTAATTAATCGCGTTGCTAATGTTGTAAATTGGCAGCAGAACCGAAGACACCATAAAGCCCACACCCACGCCCATGAGCAACAGGATGATTGGCTCGATAAGCGAAACCAGGTTGCGCACCAGGGCATCCAGCTCGTTCTCGTAAAACTGGGCGACCTTAATGAGCACTTGGTCCAAACGGCCGGACTGCTCGCCCACGCTCATCATCTGCGAGAGCATGAGCGGCACAGCCTTGCTCTTGACGAACACGGTGGTTATCGAGTTGCCGTCTTCGACCTCTTTAATGGTGCGGGCAATAATATCCTGGTACGTACCGTTGCCGACCACCTCGGCCGTAATGCTCAAGGCGTTGGAAATAGGCACACCCGAGGTCAGGAGTGTGGAGAGCGTGCGGGCAAACCGCGTAAGGTAGATCATGGTAAAAATCCTGCCCGCAATGGGGGTGCGGAGTTTGACAATATCGAGCACCCGCCTGCCGCCGGCCGTGCGGCGCCACATAATAAAACCGACAATAAGGCCGATGACAAAAAGCACTAGGACGTACCACTGGTTACGCGCGAAGTCGCTGACAGTAATAAGCAGCTTGGTGGTAAACGGCAGCTCGGCCCCGCCCTCGGCAAACACTTCGAGCAATTTTGGCAGCACGAACACCACCATGACAAAGCCGACCGCCAGCACGGCGAAGAGCACCACCGCCGGGTAGATAAAGGCCCCGCGCACGCGGCTGATGATGCCGTAGTCTTTCTCCCGCTGGTCGGCCAGGTAGATGAGCACTTCGTCCAGCTTGCCTGTGGTTTCGCCAGACCGGATCATGGACACGAAGAAATTGTTGAACACTTGCGGGTAGCGGCCCATGGCGGCCGAGAGCTTGGCGCCGCCGTCCACTTCGTCCAGCACGTCCGAGAGAATCATTTTAAAGTGCACGTTCTTGGTCTGGCGTACGAGGATGCGCAGCGACCGCACAATAGGTACGTTGGCCGAAATCATAACCGAGAGCTGGCGGCTGAACACCACCTGCTCTTTTACGGATACGCGGTTGAACAAGTTGGCGCCGAGAAACTGCTGGCTCTTGGCCCGCTCGCGCAGGCTAATGATGGTGAGCTGCTTCTCCCGCAGCGTATCGTAGGCCGCAGACTCGGTGGGGGCCACGACGGCCCCTTCCACGGTCTGGCCTTGCAGGTTCTTGGCGCGGTAGTCGAAAATTGCCATAAATTAGCCGCGGTTTACCATGGTGCGAATGCTGGCCGGGTCTTGCGCCACGGCCTCGGCATCTTCGGGCAAAATATCGCCCACGCCAACGAGGCTGGCCAGCGTCCGGTCGAGCGATTCCGTGCCGTCTTCCCGCGTGGTCTGGATGGTATTGGCCAGCTGCAAAAACTGGCCGTCGCGGATAACCGCGCGAGTGGCCGGGGCAGGGGTAAAAAGCTCCACCACCAGAATGCGGCCGCCGCCCACCCGGGGCACCAGGCGCAGGTTGATAACGCCCTGCAAGGCATCGGCCAGCTCTTTGCGCACGACGGGCTGGTCGGCCGGGGAAAAGGCATTCACCATGCGCTCAATGGCCTGGACGGTGGAATCGGCGGTGATAGTGGCCAGGATGAGCTTGCCGCTGTGCAGGGCTTTGACGCACGCGCGCATGTCCTCGGTGGTATCCAGCTCGGCAATTGCGACAACATCGACATCTTCCATTTCGGTAAGCGCCAGGGCGTGGCCGATGCTCGGCACGTCGGTGCCAACTTCGCGCTGCTCGATAACGCTCTTCTGGCTCACCAGCAAAAACTCAATGGGTTGCTCGATGGTAAGAATGTGCGTAACCCGCTCTTGGTTAATGAGGTTGACCAGCGAGGCCAGCACCGTGGTGCGGCCCGAACCATAGGGGCCGGAAATGAGCACCAGGCCGTGGGGGGCGCGGGCAAAAGTTTCGACCACCTTGGGCAAGCCCAACTCCCGGGGGGCCGGGATCGCATCGGGAATGTAGCGGAGATCGAGCGAGAGCGTGCCCTTCTGGTACATGGCGGTCAGGCGGAAGCGGAGCTTGCCTTCGAGCGCGACGGTGACGTGCAAATCGCGGTCTTTTTCCAAGGTGGCTTTCTGGCTGTCGTTGAGCACGCCGTCCATAAAGCCCTTTAGCACGTCGGCGCTGACTACGGGTTCCTGTTCCAGCGCCACGAGTTTGCCGTCCACGCGCAAGTAGGGCGGGTTGCCGGGCACAAGGTGCACGTCGGACGCGCGGTATTGCGTGGCCTGGGTAAGGATGCGGGTAATGGCTTGTTGTTCGGAGGTAAGCATGCGGGTTACGAAATACGAATTGGGACCTACGAAACTACGAATTACGAAAAGAGATACGAATTTCGGGAAACTTGCTAAGGCGCGGTCAATGCGCTATTCGTAATTTCCCGCCACCTATTGCAGTCAAGATAGAAGTCAGCGGGATCCCGCCCCATGGCGGGACGTATATTCGTAGCATTTCCATTCGTAATTCGTAATTACTTCACCAGCCTTTTCACCTTGGCCACCACTTCGGACGGCATGAAGTGCGCTTTGATGAGGTAGTCTACCGCGCCCAGCTTAAGGCCTTTCTGCACGTCTTCTTTCTGGCCCAGGTTGGTAAGCAGGATGACCGGTACGGGCTTGGTTTTCGGGTTGGCTTTTACTTCTTTGAGCACATCGAAGCCGCTCTTCTTGGGCAGGACGATATCCAGCAAAATGATATCCGGCACTTCGCGCTCGGCCAGGGTCACGGCCTGTTCGCCATCGCTGGCCAGCACCACGCGAAAACCTTCCAGCTCGAGCTTTGTTACGTACATGCCGGCCAAAAAAGTATCATCTTCCACCAGGAGGATGGTGCTTTTGCCGGAGGGTTTTTTCACACCGGTATCCGGGCTGGCTTTCTTCGGGGTTGGTCGTTTGGCAATTGGCATAGGGTGGTAAGGGGTGAAAAATTATTCTTGGGTGGCGCGCAGCACTTCTTCCACGGTCGTCATGCCCAGCAGCGCTTTTACAAAGCCGTCTTCTTTCATGGTCAGCACGCCCTGCCGCTTGGATTCGGCTTTAATATCCTGCAGGCGCGAACCGCCGGTTATAATCATTTTCATTTCGTCGGTTATTTCGATAACTTCGGCAACCACCAGGCGGCCTTTGTAGCCGGTGTTGCCGCAGCGCACGCAGCCCCGGCCGTGGGAGAACTTCGGCGCCGCCAGGGTAAAACCTTTGGGGAAAGCCGCTTGGGTTGCGCCTTTGAGGGTTTCCAGGACAAGGTCGCGCGTGGCGTCTGGCACGGCTTGTTCCTCTTTGCAGTATTCGCAAATGCGCCGCACCAAACGCTGGGCCAGGATGGTGGAGAGGGAAGAGGAAATGAGGAACGGCTCGACTTTCATATCAATGAGCCGGGGCACGGCCCCGAACGCATCGTTGGTGTGGAGCGTAGAGAATACCAAGTGGCCGGTAAGCGCGGCGTTCACGGCCAGTTCCGCGGTTTCGGTATCGCGAATTTCCCCCACCATGACCACGTCTGGGTCTTGGCGCAGGATGGAACGCAAGCCGTTGGCAAAGTTGTAGCCGACGTCCGCATTCACCTGGCTCTGGTTCACGCCTTCGGTGTGGTACTCCACCGGATCTTCCAAAGTGACGATGTTTACATCCTCGGTGTTAATCATGCCCAAGAGCGTGTAGAGCGTGGTGGATTTTCCCGAGCCGGTGGGGCCGGTGCTCAAGACCATGCCCTGGGTGGAGGAGAGGGATTTAACGAGTACGTCTTTCTCGCGGCCAATGAAGCCCAGGTCGTCCAGCGTAAGGATGCGGTTGGAAGAATCGAGAATACGCATAACGACCTTTTCGTTGTTCATCAACGGCAGCGTGGAAACGCGCAAGTCAATGGATTTATTGTCCACTTCGGTGTGGAAGCGGCCGTCTTGGGGCAGGCGCGTTTCGTCGAGTTTGAGGTTCGAAACTACCTTGATGCGCGCCACAATGGCCGCGTGTACGTAGGGCGGGAGTTTGATGGACGTGTGCAAGATGCCGTCCACGCGGTAGCGCACGCGCGAGCCAAGCGCCGTGGGCTCGATGTGAATGTCCGAAGCGCCGCCCTCGATAGCATGGCGCAGAATAACCGCAACCATTTTCGAAACCGGCGCGGTTTTAATAACTTCTTCAATGCCTTTGTCCGCCAGGCTAATTTCGTCCAGCTCGCTGGTGACGGGCTTCTCGGACGGCTCGGTGGCGGCGAGCGCTTCTTCCACTTCGGCGCTCAAACTGGCGTACTGCTTTAGCACGCCGCCCAGAACACCGCCGCTGAAGTCAGCAACATCTGTTCC
>ERZ1292623.574-Hain-H51-01um-R1-574-length-39186-cov-11_pt1 | contig 39186 bp, 50 predicted proteins | sample MGYA00564398_ERZ1292623 | MGnify/ENA primary metagenome ERZ1292623 (study PRJEB36523, sample SAMEA6512633) | groundwater metagenome | collected 2019-01-07 | study: AquaDiva: Metagenomics assemblies of 32 groundwater samples
CTTCCGAGTACGAAATGGGATCGGGTGTTACCAGGTCACTATGGCCGTCCTAAAAATTATTAAAAAAATATAATTTATAAATTTAACTATAAATCTTTAATTTGCCTGTAATTTTATCTACTTTCTTATCATCATCTGGGCCAATTGCTAAACATGTAATTGTTCCTGGTTTAACTTCTGTTCTCCCAGCATCTTTAATCAAAGCAGTAACTAATTTAGCTTTATCTGCTAATTTTTTATATTTAAGTAATTCCTTTTCGTCTTGAACTTTTAAAATTACTTTTTTTGAAAAATTTCGCCATTCTTGGATTTTATCTTTATCACTTTTTAGAACAGCTTCTACACTTGCATGCGAACATTGACTAGCTAGTTTGCCCGGACTTAATTTTAAATCTTTTCTAACTAATATAATTTGTTTCAATCTGGTTCACCTTCTAATAAATCTGCTGGAATAAATGGTATATTAGATTTATCCTTTAAAACTGGTAATTTTTCTAATTCATCTTTATCAACATATAACAATTTTTCATTTTCAAGTTTGTATAAACTTATGCAATTTTCACAAAAATAATAAATTGAATTAGTATTATCTAAAGAATATAATTTTTTTAATCTTACTTTAGTATCATCAAAATGACTAGGATGATCACAATAATATTCTTTCTCAAAAAATTCTTTTATTTTGTCTAATAAGTTCATTTTAATTATTCTTCATTTTTAGCTTTTAATAATACTTTCTCTAAATCTGATCTTGATATCTCTCCTCTTTCTTTATTACTTAATTTTATTACAATTGGGTCTCTGCGAATATCATTAAATTTTAATTTATAAAATTCGTGTTTAATATTTGATGGGCAATAATAAACATTTTCTCTTCTATTATTAAAATATATTGTAGAAAATTGTTTTAAAGGGGTGCCGCATAAAGGATAAGGACAAATAGCCATATATTTCTGTAAGTTAACTTATTTATAAATTTTTCACATCCTTCACTTTCCCAAAATATAATATTTTTGATAACTCATTTACATTCTCAGTAGGCTCAACTACAAAAACCTCAAAATTATCTAAATTTATATCATTCAAAAAAGAACTTAGTAAATTTCCTTTTAATATATCACTTCCATGTGTAAGCAAATTAAAAGAGGGCATTACAATTAAAGTTTTATTATGCCATTTGCCCTTTAAAAAACAATTATAACGCTCTAATCTAATACCTTTTTTTAAGCCGATAGCAGGATGTTTATGACCCATTATAATTATCTTATTAAGGTTAGCTAAAATTTCATCACCATGTAATATTGTAATATCTTTAATATTATAACTTTCAATTAATTCCATGTTACGCTTTTCAGCTATAGGTTTTAATATAGGATCATGATTACCTTTAATTATAATAATTTCTTTATCTTGCAAAAAATCAAATAATTTTAGAATATTACGCCATTCTTGTGGTGAGATTTCTCCAAATTCATGCTTTAAATCACCATTAAAAACTACTCTCTCAACTTTAACTTTATTTAATATTAATTTTAATTTCTGCATTAAATCATTAAATTGAAATCTTGGAATTAATACACCTCGTTTAGATAAACTTTCCTCTATCCCAATATGTAAATCGCTCATTACAAGAGTTTTTTCTTTCCTTAAATACAAAGCTAAATCAATAATTTCAATATTATCTGTAAGTTGCATATTCAATCTCGTGTTGTTTACCAATTTTAGCTAATATTAATGTATGCATATTTCTTAAAAATTTAATTTTATCTTCCATCTTTAATAAATCCAAGTAACCTTGTAAAACAATATTAAATGCAAAAGGACTTGGTAAATTTGTATGAACTTCTTTTATTTTTATTTCTCCAGATTCAATTTTCTTTAAAACATTTATAGTATTTTCAATATCCATTAAATCCTCTAAAACTTCTCTGCGTGCTTCTTTTAATATTGAAAAATTATTACTTATTCTTTTTAAAGCACTCATTAATAACATACTAGAAACTTGTTGTCTACCAACTCTTTTTTTATGTCCTTTATACTCTCGCAAAATCATTAAAGAACGAGTAGCACAATGTCTAAATCTCCTTTTTAATACTTCACTTCCTTCTATAGCATTTTCTAATAATAATCTTAATTTTTCTGATTTAAGTAATTTAAATGCTTGCAAAACTTGAACATTACCTTCGTAACTTAAATAAAATCCATTATCATTAACCCCAATTTCTACATCTTTATGTTGTAGTTTGCCAATAGCATAACCTATCGCTCTTGAAAGACAATCATTAACTCTTCTACCATATAAACTATGAAAGATAACATATTTTTTATTATCTTCATTATAATGCTCAATTAATAATTTTTTATCATTCGGAATTTCTTTTAAGTACAAATATTGTTCATTAAAATAATTATATATAGCTAAAGCTGCATTTTTATCAACGTATAAATAATTATTAATAAAATCTAGAATTTCTTGTTTTGATTTTTCAGATTTAAATTTTTCTTCCATTAATCTTCTAAACTTACCAATTTCTAATGCTAAATCAAAACTTAATGGTAACATTTCACTAACCCAATTTGGAATTGTTGGTGGTCTATTACCAGAAACATGTACTTGAGCAACCATACCACGAGAAAACATAAATTCATAAGTTTGCCCGCCAAGAGTAAAAACATCATTACGTTTCATGCGTTCAACAAAATTTTCATCTAAATGTCCTATTACTTGATCACCTATTTTCACAGTAATAAATGTTTCATCTGGGATAGTGCCAATATTAGTCATATATATTACGCGAGCAAGTTTACCTCTTCTTCCTATAATACCAGTTTCTTCATCATACCAAATTTTAGCATAAACATGTCTATCTTCTAAAGTTGTATAAACACCTGCTAAATATTTTATAACTTCAATAAAATCTTCTTTGCTTAAATTTCTATAACAGTAAGAACGTTTTATTAATTTATATAAATCATTAATATTAATTTTATCTGAAATTGCGATACCATAAATTTGCTGAGCAAGAACATCTAAACAATTTTGAGGAATATGAATTCTATCAATATTTCTTTCAAGAACATTTTTTAACATTACACTTGATTCAATTAAATCATCTCTATCTAACACAATTAATCTAGCTTTAATTGTATCATGTAAATGATGCCCGGCTCTACCTTGCCTTTGGGTGCAACGAGCAATTGATTTTGGACTACCGAGCATAATTACTAAGTCGATATAACCTATGTCTATGCCAAGTTCAAGAGAAGTTGAACAAACGATAGCTTTTAATTTACCTTCTCTCATTCTTTTTTCCATATCTAATCTATGTTGTTTACTCAAGCTACCGTGATGCGCACCAATATTTTCAGTATAACTTTTTGGAAATTTTTCTTTTAAATAATGTACAACTCTTTCAGTAGCTGATCTTGTATTAGTAAAAATTAAAGTTGTTTTATGATCTTGAATTAACTTATGGATTAATTTGTACATTGCATGATGCATTTCTTCATGTGTTGTATTAATTAAATCTGGTAATGGACATAATACTTTAATATCCATTTTTTTGCTTAAATCAATATTAGCTATTTTGCATTCACGATTATTTCCAACAACAAATTTAGCTATTTCTTCTATTGGTTCTGCTGTTGCTCCTAAACCAATCCTTACAAAATTTCCCGCTAGTTCATGCAATCTTTCTAAAGACAAACTTAGATGAACTCCGCGTTTATTTTCTGCAAGAGAATGAACTTCGTCTATAATAATATATTTTACATCTCTTAATTTTTCACGAAATTTTGGAGAAGTTAAAATTAAAGCTAGACTTTCGGGTGTGGTAACTAAAATATGCGGAGTTTCTTTTAGCATTTTTTGTTTTTCAGTTGCAGAAGTATCACCTGTTCTTACTGCCACCCTTATATCAAATTTCTTTCCTGCTAATTCTTCCATTTCTTTTAATGGTTGCTCTAGGTTAAAATGTATATCATTACTTAATGCTTTTAAAGGAGAAATATAAACACAATAAACTTTATTTTCTAATTTATCTTGCTCAGCTAAAATTATTAATTCATTTAATATGGACATAAAACCTGTAAGAGTTTTACCAGAACCAGTTACAGCAGAAACTAAAACATTCTCTTGATTATGTATTGGAATTATAGCATATTTTTGAGGTTCGGAAAAAGTATTAAACTTATTTTTAAACCAAGTTCGTACTATAGGTTGTAATATACTAAAGATTTCTTCATCTTTATATGGCTTATCTAGATAACTTATCATTTTTGTAAATTTTTATAAAGCGTTAAAAGTAGAATTTTGCAATTTATAAACTTTATGTAATAAAAAATAGAATAACCTATTTAAGATTGAGCAATTTTTTAAATGTTTCAGGATCATAGCCCACTACAATTTTACCATCTATCTCTGTTACAGGAACGCCCATCTGCCCACTCTTTCTAATCATTTCTTGTGCTGCTTTTACATCTTTATCAACATAAATACTTTTAAACTTGATTTTATGTGCGTTTAAAAATTCCTCTGTCTTATGACACCAAGGACACTGAACTGTGCGCCAAATCAAAACTTTATGTTCTTTAACCATTTTTCACCCAAATTTTAAGCGAATTTAATCATATAAAAATGTTTCTTTTAACTTAAACTCGCAGAACTAAATAATACATTAAAACGTCTACACCATATTACAACAGAATTATAATCTTTAGCATCTTGTTCTGTAACTTCATAAACTTGATTTCCTGAATTTCCCTTTAACTGACCAAGAGATTTAAACTCACCTAATTTATCTTTCGAATCAATATTGTTTTCTTTAGACAAATAAACATATAAATCTGGTCCACTAGTTACTTTAAAATTTTCTAATAAAAGTGAATATTCATCATCAGATTTTACAAATTTAGCTTGACCTTCTCCTTTATGAATAGAATCAAGTTCAATAAAATTCCCTTGCTTTATAGTATTAAAATTTTTAGGCATTATATCTTGTACATTCTTAGGAAAGAATGTTTTTCCAAGAAAAAACCAAAAAGCTGCAATTGCAATTATCACAATTACAATAATCCAAATTAATTTTAATGCCATATTTTTATTAATTAACTTTTCTTTAAAAACCTTTTTCTTAAATTATCCAAGCTTAATTTAGTTTTATTAAATATTAAATAAAATGCTATACTCGCTAATGCAATATCTCTTATACTAATTTCATTAAATTCAATAGTAAATATTATTGCTATTAACATAATAAATGCTACTATACTTGCTAATTCTGTAAATAACCCAAGTAAAAGTAAAGCTCCAACTATAGTTTCAATAACGCCGAGTAAAAGTATAAATAATGCTATGCTAAAAGGCAGTAAACTTTCTAATGGTCTAGCATATCCAATCCAATTTTCTGGATTAATGAACTTATCAATACCAAAATAAAGAAAAACAAAAGCTAAGGCTAACCTTAATATTAAAACTGAGTAATCCTTAATGTTCATCTTTTTACTCAACAACTATCGTACCTGTAGATGCTAGATTTAAATGATCGTGGTATTTCCAAGTTCCTTTTTGATTAAATGTAAATGACCATTGTTCATCTTGCTTTAATCCTTGACATGCATCAAATTTACTGCCAATACAACCACCTGTTTCAGGATAAAGTGCATGTGTTGGATGAATTGCAGAAGCAGGCCAATGCTCAACTGTGTCTTTATTTATCCAAGTTACAGTACGTCCAGCAACAATTGTTAATTCAGATGGGGAAAATCCTGATGAAGTAATAATAACAGCATCAAATGTTGGCTTAGGTATTTCTCCAGGTGGAATATTATCTTCATCGCTTTGACTACAACCCGCAACTAATAATGCAGATGTTAAAATCAATAATAAATAAATTTTTTTCATTTTTCCTCCTTTATGTTACAATTATTGTTCCAGTTGCTTTTAATCTGTTGGATGCAGGCCAATAAGATTTATATGTAAATGTTTCTTCAGCTGTAAATTCTACTGTTTTCGTGCCACCAGGTAAAACTTTTCCTGTATCACCCCAAACATCACTTCTAAAATCTAATCCACCATAATAAACCTTTTCCTCACGAACTTTAAAAGTAATTTTAACTTTATCATCTTTATTAACAGTTAAAGTATCTGGGTACAAACCAACATCATCTCCTTCTATTGTAAATTCTTTTATTTGTGGGGTTATTTCTTTTTCAGTTTCACAAACAAGTTGTCCACAAGTCTTACACGAATCTTCTCCTGGTCCTAAAACATATTTACATCCAGGACCTGGACTAGCACAGTCTATACATTTTTTGGGGCCTATATTTTGTTGTTCTTGTTTAGGTTGGCAACTACTTATAATTAAAACACTTAAAAGAAATATCATTACAAAATAAATTTTTTTCATATCAACCCCTATTTTATTAAAATTTTGTTTTTTATAAATTTAACTATTTTTTTGTAAATGGATTACAATTAATACATTTATTTTCTATTTTTTTAGAAGTTAAAAATAATGAAACTAAAACTATTGAAAATGTAACTAATGAAATTTCCCATCTATATTCTAATAACTTAAATATTGCAGCTGGACTTAAAAATGCTAATACAGCACTAATACAAGCAGCGCATGTAGCACTTGAAAATACCCCTGCGATTACACTAGAAAATCCAGCAAATACACCACCGCTTGTTCCTCTTATAGAGACTTTTCTTAATACTTTGAAAGAATAAACTTGCATTGTAATTAATAATCCTATAGATAATGCCAATATTAAAAAGAAAATATAACCATACCATGGAGTTATTTGCAAGAAAAATTTTAAATCATTTCCTGGAGTATAAAATACAGGAATATAAATGTAAATAAATAACATTATTAAGCTTGATATTATAAATAATAAATAATATTTTTTATTCTCAAAAACTGCTTTTACAGAATTTTTAAATGTTAAAAATATATTACTCATTTTTTAGATTTGTGGCTCAAAGGTTTCTCTTTCTGTTACTCCTTCATGACCTGCATGTCCAGAACCACCACAACCATCTTCTATATCCCAAAGTTCTGCAATTTGTTCACTATTAAAACCATAATCTCTAATTAATTTTTTTGCTTGCCCTTCAAAAGCATACCATCTCCAACATTTACAACAACAAGGCCCACCTTCATGTGACATTTTCATTGCTTCATCATAAACAGCTTGTTGTTCTGGTGTTAATTGTATAGTTTTTTGGTATTCTAATAATTCTTTAGCTAAAGAAACAGGAATATCGTAAGGATCATCTGGGATAAATCTTAAATCATTATTAAGATAAGAATATTTTTCTCTAAGAGTATTTAAACCTTCAACTTGTTCTTTATACCTATGAAATTCCATAGGAGAACAACAAGATCCTTGTAATCTTGCGTCATCGTCCATATCATATATATAACCTGAGCCTCCACAAATATTTGTATTTTCATTACTTAGTTCTTCAAATTTTAATTCCATAGCACTTGCAGAAGTAATGCCAGAATTATTATTTATATTTAAATAAATTAATAAACCTATAACAAAAATAATAATAGCTATACCCGGATATAAATACTTTACATTAATTTCAATTTTCATATAATTATTAATATTTAATTTTTAATATATTTATAAAAATAAAAATTTAACTTAATTCAGATTCAATAACTTGTTGGAATGCTGCATAAGGTTGAGCTCCAGAAACTGGTGTATTTCCTATAATAAAATAAGGTGTTCCTTGACCACCTGAAGATGTTGCATCCCTTAAATCCTTATTTACTTCATCAGTATATTTACCAGAATCTAGGCATTCATTAAATTTATTTGTATCTAAACCAATTTCACCAGCCCATTTTTTTAATTCTGTAATTCCAAATTGTACTGTCCCTTGTCCTTGTTTACTTTGTTCTTCAAAGATTTTATCATGCATTTCCCAGAATTTCCCTTGATCATCTGCACATTCTGTTGCTTCAGCGGCTGGTTGAGCTCCAGGATGTATACTACTTAAAGGAAAATCACGATAAACAAATTTAACTTTTCCTGTATCAATATAATTTGTTTTTATTTGTGGTAATGTATCCTGCCAAAATCTTCTGCAGAAGGGACACTGAAAGTCGGAAAATTCAATCATTACAACAGGTGCATTTTTATCACCTAAAAAAGGATCGTCATCTTCTAATTGTTTTGCATTTACTACGGCAGCACCAGTAGGGAAATTATCATCGCCTAGGTCCCTTGTAGTAGTACCAGTTGGACTACCATTTTTACCAATCCCAAAACCACCTGTAAATATACTCACAATTAATACAACAAATAAAACACTAGAAATAATTTTCCATAAAGTTAATTTACTAAATTCTAAAGTAACTTTTTTATTTTCAGCTTTTACTGGTTGTTGATCTTCAGACATTTTACCCCTTAATTAAAGAATTAAAAAATCTTATCATTTAAAAACCTTTTGTTTAATTGTAAATTTAATAACTAAAGCTATTATTATAAAAATAAATGACGTAACTATTATATTAATTACTATTTTCTTGATAATATCTTGAAAAAATTGTAATGGAAATAAATTAATTAAATTGTCTGTTTCAGGATTTAATTGCCAATAATCATTACTAAAAGAAATTAAATGAAATTGTGTAAATAAAAAATTGAAATTAATTAAAGATAATATTACTAAAATTATGATTAGTAATAAAGTAGAAACTAAAAATGAAGAATAAATTATTTTATAATTCTTTGTATAAATAAAATAAATTAACATTATAATAAATAATATTAATGCGATATAAAAAATTAAAAAAGTTTTTTGTATTAAATTTTTAACATCTTGTAAATGTAGTTTTTCCCGTTCATTAAAAAATTCAGTTGTTAATTCTTGTTTATTATTTAAATAATTAATTAAATTTAAAGTTTCTTTATCTGCTATTTCTTTAGGTATTTTTTCGTAAATATCTAATTTAGAAAATTCTTTTTGATAAAAATTAAAATTTAATGCCAGTAATTTAAAATTTAAAGTTGTTATTAATAAAATTAAAGTTAAAATAAAAATAAATTTTAATAATTTATTCATATTTCATTAAAATCTTATCTTGATCTTTTATTGTATAATTACGAAATTCAAAACTCTCAACATTATTTGCAAACATTCTTAATTTTCCTGGCTGATTATTACATAAATCACCATTTTTTGTATCAAATATTTCATCTTGATTAAATTTTACACCTAAACCATCAAAATACTTTCCTAATTTAATTTCATCTGCACTATATACATGGCCTTCTATATGAATATAATTTTCAGGTGGTGAATGTGTATGTAATAAAGCTGATCCAAGATGCTCATTTGCTCCAATAGGATAAGGCAATTGCTTTTCCTCGCCACAAATCTCTACAGTTGGATAAGCATGCCAATGCACATTTCCTTTTGTATAAGAACCAGAACTTAACTTAGCTGAATTTTGAAATAAATTATAACCACCATAAACTACTAAAATTATTATAATAAAAGTTAAACTGTATTTTATTATTTTTCTTTTAGTTCTTGTATCTAAAATTGGTTTATGTTCAGGATGTTTCGCTTTAGTGTGCATCTCTAAAGCTTCTTTTGATGTAAAAACCTTATTACAATGAGTACATTTATTTTCTTCCATATTGTTTAAATTTTAACTGCATGTTTTGTTATTTCTAAACTACAGCTTTTATACTTTTTACAAAAAGCTTGACATTTTTCAGCTAATTCTTTGGTCATGTAATTTAAACCACATTCCTCACATTGATAATATTGTTTATATTTTTTTACCATACAGAACCCCCAACTAAAGAATTTTTATTACTTTAAATAATTTATGTTTAACTAATTTTGTACCATTTATAATGCTCATACCAACTTGCCCATAATGCTCCGAATATAAATCCAAATAATAATTCTTCTAAAGGTATGCCAAGTATTAATATTCCTGAAATAGCATTGAGATTCCATACACTTTCTATATAACCTGGTGACAATACTTCAATAAGACCAAAGAATAATAAGAAATATAATATTAAAAATAAAAATCCTGTGTATAACATTTTTTTAATTAAATCTGGTCTGCATAATATTGTTGCAATTATACCAACAGCCATTGCTATTAGCACAGTATAAATTATATTAAAATTAGCTAAAGGAAATAAAATTATGAATGCTATAAATGGTGATAATAAAGCTAATCTATGAAATCTATGCCTGGGTGAATGATGTTCTTTCATACTCATTTTAATATGTTTAGTTTTAAAAATAATTTCATAGAAAACTGCTGCTATTCCACCGACAGAAAAAGTAAATATCAAACTTTCAATATCAAAACCTGTTTTTTGTGCTAAATTAAATAAAGTTCCAGGATTCCAATATTCTGGCACAAATAACGGCTCTGTTAAACCTAAAGGCATTGTTATTAAACTTGCCTGTAGTATTTCTTTTCTTATATCTTTCTTAATTATAAAAAAGATTAACCATACAAATAATAATGCCAATGAACCATATAGCCATTCATACATTTTAATTTATATTATCTTTAATATTTTGTTAACAACACCTACCACCACTTTTTCTTTGTGTTTTTGTGTGTTCTTCTGATTCTTGTTCATATCTTTTAGCATGCTCCTCACTGCAAAAACTTTTTGGATGAGTCCCTATATAACCTGGAAGCTTAACATCTCTTTTAACTTCTTTATCTTTTTCTATTTTTATTCTGCAATACTCGCATCTTTTCTTAAATAAGTTCATTTTTTATCTCTTCTTGTCCTTTAATAATTTTATTATCCCTAATATTACTAATACTATTAAACCAATTAACAATAATGTTAGTAAAAGGTTGTTTATTCCAGAATAATAATCTCTTCCATACATCATGTTCATCATTCCCATGCCAGAACCCATTATACTTGCATAACCAACATAAACATCTTCATTACAATAAAGTCTTTTAGCCATATTTATGTGCATTAATTTTAAGCTATCAGAACCTTCACCACCCATCATTTGATCCATTAACTCGTGAGATTCTCCTGGATGCATTTGTTCCATATAATAATCACCAATTAATTCGAATTGTTCATCACCTAATTCATTACAATTAACTCCAGAATCAATTACCCTTTTAGCCTCTGTAAAATCTTCATCTGCATTCACTAAACTAATTAATAAAATTAACAAACTAAATATTATTAATATTTTTTTCATTTTAACCTCCTTATACATTTATAATTTAAACCTCCTCATTAATAAAGAATTTGATACAACAGAAACAGAACTAAATGCCATTGCAGCTGCTGCTATAATAGGATTTAACAAGAACCCAAAGAATGGATATAAAATACCTGCAGCAATTGGTATGCCAGCTACATTATAGACAAATGCCCAGAATAGATTTTGTTTTATCTTGCGTAATGTATATTTACTTAATTTTATTGATTTTATAACATCTCTTAAATCACTTTTTACTAAGACTATACTGCCAGTTTCTAAAGCAACATCTGTTCCTGAACCTATTGCAATACCTAAATGAGATTGTGCTAATGCAGGAGCATCATTTATCCCATCACCAACGAAAGCTACAATTTTACCTTTACTTTGTAATTTCTTAACTTCATTTGCTTTTTCATCTGGTAAAACATTGGCTAATACATTATCTATTTCAAGTTGTTTTGCAATAGCTTTTCCTGTACGTTCATTATCTCCTGTCATTAATATCACTTCTTTACCAAGTTTATGTAATTCTTGCACAGCTTCTTTTGAATTTTCTTTTAGTGTATCAGCTACAGCAATTATTCCTGCTACTTTTTTATTTATACTAATTAACATAGCTGTTTTACCTTCATCTTCTAACTTAGTCAGCATATTTTCATATTGAGAAATATTAATTTTATTTAGCTTCATTAATCTCCTATTACCATTTAAAATTACTTTATTATGATAGTAAGCTTTAACACCATGTCCTGGAATATTTTCAAATTTAGTTGCATCTGGAATTTTTAATTTTAATTTTTTAGCATAATTAATAATTGATTCTGCTAATGGGTGTTCTGAATTCTTTTCAGCTATACTCGAGTAAAGCAATACATCTTTTTCTTTAAAATTATTTAATGCTATAATATTAGTAACTTCTGGCTTGCCTTTTGTTAAAGTTCCAGTTTTATCAAATATAATTACATTAACTTTTTTAGCTATTTCTAAAGCTTCTGCATTTTTAATTAATATTCCATTTTCAGCTCCTTTACCTGTACCAACCATTATTGCTGTAGGGGTAGCTAAACCAAGTGCACAAGGACATGCTATTATTAAAACCCCAATAAAATTAACTAAAGCATATGTAAAAGCTGGATCTGGTCCAAAGAAATACCAAACTAAAAATGTTAATATTGCTATACCAACAACTACTGGCACAAATATACCCGAGATTTTGTCAGCTAATCTTTGGATAGGTGCTTTACTTCCTTGTGCTTCCTCTACTAGCTTAATTATCTGAGCAAGCATTGTATCTGAACCAATTTTAGTTGCTCTTATTTTTAATACACCATTTTTATTTATTGTTGCTCCTATTATAATATCTTTTACTTTTTTTTCAACAGGAATACTTTCACCAGTAATCATACTTTCATCTACAGAAGAATAACCCCATGTAACAATACCATCTGTAGGAATTTTTTCACCTGGCTTAACTAATAAAATATCATTAACCTTAACCTCTTCAATTGGAATTTTTATTTCTTTATTATTTCTAATTATAGTAGCTGTTTTTGCTTGTAATCCAATTAATTTCTTAATTGCTTCAGAAGTTCTTCCACGAGCAATTGCTTCTAATAATCTACCAAGTATAATTAAAGTTATAATAATAGCTGCAGTATCATAATACAAATTTAGTTGAATGTTTTTAAATAAACTAGGAAAGAAAGTTACAACAAAGCTATAAATATAAGCAGCGCTCGTGCCTATAGCAATTAATGAATTCATATCAGCTGTTTTTTGTTTTAGAGCATTCCAAAAACCACGATAAAATTGCCATCCAACATAAAATTGAACTGGAGTTGCAAGTATAAATAAAACCCAGGCTTTAGTTAATATTTCTGGAGTAAATTTAAAGAATTCTGGAAAACTTCCTAATAATATTATTATGCTTAAAATTGTTCCAATAATAAATTTCCTTCTTAATGTTTTTATTTCATGTTCCCTCGCTTCTTTCTCTAGATCAATATGCTCTTCTACTGGTTCATAGCCTGCTGCCTTAATTGTTTTCTTGATTTTATCCAAGCTAACTAATGCTGGATTATAATTAATTATTGCCCGTTCATTAGCAAAACTTAGCTCAGCTTTTTTTATTCCATACAAATTATTTAATGCTTTTTTAACTATACCTGTACAATGAGGAGAATTCATTCCAATAACTTTTAATTTAAGCTGGCCAATCTCTTTAAGCTCTTTTTCCTCAGGAATAATATCATAACCAAGATTCTTTACTTTTTTTCTTAATTCTTGCAAATTTACTTTATTGTCATCATATTCAACATAAGCTTTTTCATTAGCATAATTTACTACTGCTTTATTTACTCCAGAGGTATTTTTTAGAGTTTTCTCTATTGTAATTGCGCATGTTGCACAATGCATGCCTTGAATTTTTAATTCAGTTTTATTTTGCATATTTTCCTGGATTTTTATCAAATTCTTTTTCGCAGTTTAAACTACAAAAATAATATTCTTTATTTTTGTAAGTGCTTTTATATTCTGTATCTTTACTTATTTTCATTCCACATACAAGATCTTTTTGTTTGCTAAAAAACATTTTTATTTACCCCCTAATGTGTTTATATTAAATAATTTATATAATCCACAATACCCTATTAAGCTCTCTGTTATTGAGATTAATCCAAGCAGTAATAATACAAATTTTAATGTATTATTGTCCAAGGTAAACGCGAAGTAAACTATTACTATTCCTAAAATAAATCTTATTATTCTATCTATTTTGCCAACATTCTTTTCCATTTTTCCTCCTTACTAAATATTGCTTATTTCTTATTAAAGTAGTTGTATAATGCTACAAACAATACACCAATTAAGTAGCTTGATACAAATATTAGTATTAAACCAATAATTGTGTTACCAAAGGTAATAGACTTATTTGTTATTAAACTTATATTTATTCCATGAAATAAGTAATTTGCATAACCAATAAGTGTACTTGGGGTTAGCCAGTAGAGTACAGCGCATATTACATATATTACTACCGAAGTTGTACCAAGTGTAAGTCCAACTACCTTGCTATTTAGTTTATCCATTCATTCACCTCCTCTCTTTATATATCGAAATCTGATATATCGAAAAATGATAAACTATATAAATCTTTCTATCTTAGCTATAATATGGTTAAGGTAGATAGTTTCATAAAATTGCATACTTTGATTTCATTAAATAATAATCCAAAAAATGGTTATGAGTTAATAAAGGAACTTGAGAAGAAATTAGATAAAAAAATAAGTGCTTCCCATATTTACCCATTCTTAAAGGAATTAAAGCAAAATTATTTAGTAAATTATAGGCAATTTGGAAAGGAAAAAGTTTATAGTTTAACAGAATCAGGAGTTAAATTTGTAAATGATACATTATCAAGGTTTAATGATATAATTCAAGAAAGTTTAAAAAAGAAAATTACAAAATGTGTACATTGTGGTTGCGAAGTATATAACAATAAATATACGGAAATAGTTAATGGGAAAAAACTAGCTTTTTGTTGCTGTCATTGTGCTGAAAGTTATAAAAAAGGATTAAAACATAAACATTAAGGTATTGTTCTAAGTTATGCTATATGAAATAAGGTATGCTATTTTTATTCATTTTCCTTCATCAAAACCTGCAGGTATAGAAACCCAAGTGGTTTTTGATTCATCAGATTGATTTAGGTCAAAGTAGTATAATATATTTGGGTTTGAATTATCTAATTTTGGAAGGGATATTTTTATATTATTCATAACAAGAACGGCCTTATTAGATATGATATCTTGAATAAGAACCTTAATAAATCTAAATTCACAAGAATATTTATCATTAATTTCACAATTTAAGATTCTTAGATCAGAAGCTTCTTTTGTCATTAAAACAAAATTCGATTCTTCTCCCACTTGAATTTTATCAAATGTTAGATAACACCCTCTATTTGTAAAAGTGCCCCCACAATTTTTTTCTATCATTTTTGGATTATCTCTTACTAAATATGGTGTAACATTAGATCTTATATCTAAAATTAATTTATCAACCCTCTTTTTACCTATGTTCTTTAATGTAAATGAATAATATGAACAATCGGGACAATTTTTAAAATCAATTATAGGGCCAGGATCTATTATGTTATCATACCTATCAATCTTTTCTTTATCAGATGAGTCTAAAAAATAAAGAGTTGACAGATTTGGACCTAAAAGGTATAAAAAATAAAAATTTTCTATCTGCGATTCAGACTCATCTAAATTTGCACTTCTAAAAATAACTGTATTAATGAGTACCTCAGGTTTTGGGCCAAATTTATCATTTATATAATCACTTAAAGTTTCGCCCCAACTAAGTCCTATAATTATACTAATTATAGCTAACCAAAAAAATAATTTATTTGTCGGGCTCCACTTATCATATAACCTTGATTTAAAATGCTTGAATAAATTCATAATTAAATTTTAATTTTTTAAAGAATTTAAGTGTTTCTATGCCTTAATTAGTATGACCCATTAAGGTATTGTTCTATATTTTATATTAAACATTAATTTAAACATTCTTTATAACGATCAGGATGATGTGACATATGTTCTATCCATTCTTGATCAGTATAATCTGATGGAGTTTTACATTTATCTTCTAATTCTGCTGAAACAAATGTATTATACTGTTCTTGAGAATAATCTTTATTAAATAACGTGCTTAAGCTAAATACTAAGATTATTAAAATTAGTCCTAGTAAAATATACAAAATTATGTTTTCAGATTTTTTCATATTTTACCTCGAATCTTTTTTTAATTATTAAATACAAGCTAAAAATGATTATACTAAATCCTATTATCAAAAAATATGTTCTTAAAAAAGCGAAATTTTCAAATGGAATCCCAACTATAATTGCACCAGAATTAAATACTAATAAATTTTTAATTGCATAATGCTTATGTTTAATGTAAAGAATTAAGCTTATAGCAAATAAAGCTAAAGCAATAGTCCATAAAGGCAAAGCTAATTTTTGTAAAAATAAAAAGGGTAATCCAGTTAATGTTATTCCTATTAATGATAATAATGCTATTACTCCTAAACAAATTGAATGACATACTTGATAAGAACTAAATATCCCAGAAAAACTAGTAAAACTACTAAAGTAATTAATATATTTCTCTTTTTTATGAGAGTTAATATCTTTATTAAATTCTTTATTTTCTAATTTTTTATCTTCTATTCTTTCTATTTTCTTATTATGTTTTGGATGGCAACATTCCATTTTACTCCTTACAACAATCAATAATCTTTTTAACGATTTCAGAAATTTTTCTTGCAAATAATGGCTTGTCCTCTTTAAGTTTTTTAATTTCAATCATATTTAGGTTAATTGCAAAAAATAATGAATAAAGTTCAAATGCTGCCTTAAAATAAATCTCAGCTTCTTTTTCATTATCTGTTAATTCTTTTGTGCCAACTTCAATTAAACGCATACTAGAAGCAAGTAAATGTTTGCTTATGCACCATTCCTCTGCTTTGGGATTTTTAACAATTTTTTTAAGCAAGGTTTTTCTTAATGTTCTAATAGAATTGAGCATATCAAGATAAGCTTTATTACCAGTTTTCATAGCTGAGAAATAAAAATGCTCCTCTAGACTAATTAAATTCATTAAAGCTATACTAAGATCTTCCTCTTTACTTAAATCAAATTCCTTGCTTTTTACTTTATTAAGCCAATCTTGAATTTCTTTTTCCATTTTAGCTAAATATAAAATATATTGGAATACTTACTAAAATTAAAAGTAAAATAGTTAATATAACACCTTGAAAAGGAATTATTACTTTGCCAAATTTTAGTTTTATGTAATTATGTAAGTAATAGGCAAATAATGTAATTATGCCCCCAATAATACTTCCGAGTAATAATTTATTTACAAAATAAAGTTTGTTAAATAAGTTAATATAAGTAGCATCTTTAACAAATGCTAATGCTGGCAAGATAGTTAGTAAAAATATTCCAATTATAATTAATGTTTTTTGATATTTAAAATAAGTTTTTAATTTTCTATTAATCCATAATGCTAATGAAATAGCAAAAGCTCCTGAAAATATTCCTACTATAGTAATATCTAATCCAAGATATCTTGCTCCAACTGCTCCTGCTACAACAGCACCTGTACATAAAGGACAATGAGCACTTACTGTTGTAACTAAAAGAAAAAAGCTAGTTACAACTAATGCTAATAATCTTTTGTAAGTCATATTAATTAATAACCTTTAACAACCGCCAACCATTGTTGGACCTTGACTAGCTTCACCATATAATTCGGGATGCATTTCAGCCATCATTTCTTCATAAGTTTGACCTTGGTCATTGCTAGCTGAACTTGAACCGACAACATTTCCTGTAATTTTACTTTTCAAAGTAGTTAATTGTAATGCTTGCACAACTGAAACTAAAATTAGAGCTACTAACACAATTACAATTATTGTATCTTTATTCATTTTAACAACCTCCTACCATTCCACCATTGGTATTACCTTGTTCTATGCCACGAAATAAATTAGAAGCTAAATTAATGTAATTAAGCTCTATGTCCTTATCTTTTAGAACTTGAGCTTTTGCTTTCATAGTATCTGGGAAGAACAAAGTTTTCCATTTTCCTAATTCCTCGAGAATAGCTTCATCTTTCATTTCAGGATGTTCTGTAAGTAAGTATTTAGCTACTCCACGCATCGCATAACTATGAGCACATCCACAAGCTGCTTGCCCATCAGGAAAAGTAATTGCATCTGCACCACAACAATATTCACAACTTATTGAATTTGTAATTTTAATATAACGATTTAATTTTTCACTTTCTAAATTAATACTGGTATCAAACAAAGCTAATTTTTTTATTGTTAGATCAGCTTTTCTTGGATCATTTACATTAACATCATCATAACTAATTCCAAGCTCCTTACCATAAATATCTGGAACACCTTTAGGAATTACATCTAGAGCACTTACTCCTTGAATTCCTGTTGTTAATCCTGTTATAGTATTCTTAGATAAGTTAATTAATTGAAATTGGTTAAAAACAGTTATTATTACTAAAACAATTAGTAAATAAAATATAATTTTTTCTTTGTTCATTTTAACTCCTTCTTCATTTCATTAAATTGTTTTTTTGTAATCTCACCTTTAACATACCTTTTTTCTAAAATGTCTAAAGCAGATTCCTTGCTTCTAGTAATTTGTTGTATTACCCATATTACCAACCAAATTATAGCTGCCCAAAATAATACCATAAAAATCCAAGAAAACCATCCAAAGCCAAATCCTGTTCCGTACATCATATTATTAATGCCTCCTAAACTTGAACCCATATCACAATCAGCATTTACTGTTAATGTTAAAGCAAGTAAAGTTAATATTATTGAAATTATTAGTTTCATAACTAATATTAGAAATAGTAAGATGATATAATTTACCTCTAAAACGATGTTGTAAAATAAACTCTTTTTAATAAAATAAAGTAAAAATATGTTTAGAATTGTTTAGAACTCTCTAAATTGGTTTCTTTAAGTAAATGGCGTTTGTTTTGCCTTGCGCTACCTTTTTAATCAAATCTTTTTTCTCTAAATCAGCTAAAATAAAGCTTAACTTTGTTTTGCTTAAATCTGTTCTAATTCTTAATGTAGCTTGTGTAATACCATCTTGCTCGCGTACAGCTTTCATAACTTTTTGCTCATCTTCACTTAATGCACTTAACAATATGTTAAATTTATCTTCTTTAAGTCCTTTCTTTTGCACATCCACTAATCTTCTGGTAATCTTATCTTGATATTGTTGTATTACTTTTTTTTCACGATCACCATAAAATATTATATACGTTCCAAGTAAGCCAATCATAACCAAGAAAGTTATGCTAATATAAAAATATGGCAAGATAGTAACTAATTTCTCATACGGACATTGCCCTCCATTAGATCCATGAGGACATTCTGTTGTAGCATGAATTCCAAAAGCATCTTGAAATTGTGATTTAAATAAAAATAATAAAGCTATAATTACTATGCTTAGTAAAATTAAAATTATTCCAAGATTTTTGTTTTGCATAATTTAATATTAAAATTATAAGTTTAAAAAGTTTTGTAATTCGTTTTTATATTTTATTTAATAACTTTAACATTAAAGCTTTTTGTAAATGTAATCTGTTTTCAGCTTGTTCAAAAATAATATTTTGCTTACTATCCATTACATCATTTGTAATTTCTAAACCACGATGAGCAGGCAAACAATGCATTACTACAGCATTTTTATTAGCATTTTGTAATAATTTTTTATTTATTTGATATTTTCTAAATATCTTTAATCTTTCTTTCTTTTCATTTTCTTGATGCATTGAAACCCAAACATCTGTATAAAGTATATTTGCATTTTTAACTGCCCCGTTAACATCATTAGTAAGAATAATTTTAGATTTAGCAATTTTATTTGCTTTTTTAACTATAGTTTGATTTGGCTCGTAATCCTTTGGTGTAGCTACTGAAATATTTATGCCAGTAATTGCACATCCTAAAATTAAAGAATTACAAACATTATTTCCATCTCCGATATAAGCTAGTTTTAAATTATTAAAGTTATGAAAATGTTCATAAATTGTAAATAAATCAGAAAGTATTTGACAAGGATGTTCTAAATCAGAAAGTGCATTTACTACAGGAATTTTACTAATTTTACTCATCTTTATTAAATCATTATGTAAAAAAACTCTAGCAACTATCATATCAGCATATCTTTCAAAAACTCTAGTTGTATCTTCAACTGTTTCTCCTCTTCCTAATTGCAATTCATTCCAATTTAAGACTATTGCATTACCACCAAGTTGATTTACACCAACCTCAAATGAAACCCTTGTTCGTGTAGATGGTTTTTGAAATAATAAAATTATATTTTTATTTTTTAATTTAGTATTATATTGCAAAGGATTTTTCTTAATTTTATTAGCTAAATTAATTAATTCAAGAATTTGTTTTTTATTTAAATCAGATACTGAAAGCAAATTTTTCATTTTAATATTTTATTAATTGCATTATATATGGGCTTAAAATCATGTTCATTCATGTCATAATCCGCGTTTAATACAATTTTATTTATCTTGAATAATTTTTTTAGGTTAGAAGGGCTTCCATCAATTACTAAATCACATTTTGCTTTGTTTATTGTAGTTTGTAATTCATTAATTTGTTTTTTAGTATAGCCCATTGCAGGCAAAACCTTTTTCAAATGTGGAAATTTTTTATAAACTTCTTTAATTGAGCCAACAGCATATTTTTCTGCATCTACAATCTCGCGAGCATGATACATTTTAGCAACTGCATTTGAAATTCCATAAGCCATTCCACCATGAGTCATTGTTGGGCCATCCCCTATTAAAAGTACTTTTTTACCTTTAATTAGCTCTGGATTTTCTACCATAACTACAGAATTAACCTCAACAACCATAGCTTTTTTATTAACTTTTTTTATATTTTCTCTAACTAATCTTAAATTCTCTTTTGTTGTTCCCATCATCTTATGAACTAATACAATATCTGCCATTCTTAGATTAACTTGGCCAGGATAATAAGTTAATTCATGACCTGCTCTCCTTGGATCAACTAAAACAATATGTAAGTTTGGCTTAAAGAAGCTGAAATCGTTGTTTCCGCCATCCCACAATATAACATCTGCACGTTTTTCAGCTTCTTTTAATATTTTAGCATAATCAACACCTGCAAATATCGGGATATTATTTTTAATATAATGTCTATATTCTTCTAATTCTTCAATAGTTAAATTAGCTTTGATTAAATCTTTTTCAGTAAAGAACATTTGAACTATTTCTTTTTTTAAATCACCGTAAGGCATTGGATGTCTAACAACTACAACTTTATAGCCAAGATTCTTTAAGTATAAAGCAATTCTTCTTGTTGCTCTACTTTTTCCACAACCAGTTCTTACTGCACATATGCTAATTACAGGTTTCTTGCTTTTTAAATAAGTTGAATTTGTGCCAAGTAACGCAAAATTTGCTCCATTTGCCAACACAATAGAAGCTTTATTCATAACTTCTTGATGAGATAAATCAGAATAAGCTAAATAAACTGTATCAACTTTAAATTTCTTTATTAATTCTGGTAATTTTTCTTCAGAATAAAATGGAATATCTTTTTTGTAAAATTTTCCTGCTAATTCTTTAGGAAAACTTCTTTTTTCTATACCTGGAATTTGTGCTTGTGTAAATGCTACAACATTATATAAAGGATTATCTTTAAAATATTGTAAAAAATTAAAGTAGTCGCGACCAGCAGCGCCAGAAATTATAATATTTTTCATTTTACCTCTTTTATTTAATAATTAATGTCCCTGCTTTATTATTTAAAGCTTTCATTACTTTTTCTGGATTTGTGATAATAACTTTTTTTCCACCTTTACTTAAGAAATTAATAGCTGCTTGTATTTTCGGTTTCATACTACCCTCAAGAAAATGACCTTCTTTCATATATTGTTTAGCTTGCTTTAAATTCATTTTCTTAATTGCTTTTTGATTTTTCTTTAGGTAATTCAAATAAACATAATCCACTCCGGTAAGAATTAATAATAATTGAGCTTTAATACTATTAGCCAAACATTGTGATGCAAAATCCTTATCAATAACTGCTTCTACTCCATGTAACTCATTTTTTTCAAGATAAACAGGAATTCCACCACCACCTGCTGCTATGACAATTATTCCTTTGCTAATTAAATTTTTTATAACTTCTACTTCAAGTATTTTTATTGGCAAGGGACTTGGAACAACTCTTCTATAACCGCGACCAGCATCCCAAATTACTTTAAATCCTTTTTTCTTTAATGCTAAACTTTGTTTTTTTGTATAAAAAGGACCAATTGGCTTAGTTGGATTTTTAAAAGCTTTATCTTGCTTATTAACTAAAACTTGTGTAATTAAAGTTGCTACTGCATTATTTATTTTATGCTCACGTAATGTATTTCTTAGTTGTTCTTCAAATATATAGCCAATTAATGCTTGACTTTCTGCTCCTAAAACGTCTAAAGGCATTGCTGGAACTTTATATTTTGCAATTTCATTTTGGATTGCAAGAAATCCAATCTCAGGACCATTTCCATGACTTATAACAACTTGATTATTTTTTAATATAGAAATAATTTTTTTACAAGTTTTTCTAATGTTTTTAATTAATGTTGAGTAAGTTTGTTTTTCACCTTTTTGTAAGATTGCATTTCCCCCTAAAGCAATAACAATTTTCATAATTCATCGTGTTAAACTAATCTTTGGTGGATTTTTTAGTAATTTTTCTAATAAATTAACTGCATTTTCTATATCTCTACGATTAACTATACCAATTGTGGTATGTAAGTTACGTACAGGAACAGTAACTGCAGCCGAAGGAACACCTCTTCTTGAAATAGAAATGCTTAAAGCATCTGTTGTTCCAAAATCACTTACATCTAATTGCAAAGGAATTTTATTTTTTTTAGCAATCTCTCTTAACCAATCATCTATATAACGATTGCCAAGCATTTCTGCATCTTTTATTGTTATACTTGGGCCATGACCCATTTTCATTGTTGAATCATCTGAATGATCATCTGCATTTGTAACATCTACTGCAATAGCCCAATCTGGATCAATTGAATAAGCTGAAGTTCTTGCTCCATACAATCCAACTTCTTCTTGCACAGTAAATGTGAAATAAGTTTCATATTTTACTTTTTTAAGTCTTTTAGCCAACTCAACTAAAATATAACAACCTACACGATCATCTAAAGCTTTACCAGAAATAATATCTTTACTTCCTAAGTAAATAAATTTTCTTTTAAAATGAATATAGTCTCCTGTCTTAATGCCAATTTTAATCAATTCTTTTTGATTTAATCCAGTATCAATAAATAAATCAACTAATTTGGGTTTGTTTTCTAAGGTAAATGCACTGCTCATATCATTCATTGTAATAACTCCAAAAACTAATCCACGTTTAGTTTCAACATTCACCCTTTGGCCAATTAAAGCTAATGGATCTACTCCACCAATAGTAGAGAAATAAATTCTACCCTTTTCATCAATATTTTTTACTATTAGCCCGATTTCATCCATATGTGCAGCTAACATGACACGAGGACGCTTGCCGTGTTTATGTGCAATTAAATTTCCTAATTTATCAACGTGAATATCATCAACATATTTCCTTATTGCTTTTACTATTATCTTGCGTATATTTTCTTCACTTCCAGAAACACCAAAAGCATTAAGTAATTGTTCAAGTAAATCCAAAATCTCACCTCTTCTTTAATATATTAAAAGTCCATAATATATAAATCTTATTAAAAAGGTAAGCTTAAATAATTTTGTAATTTTTTAAAATAATGGCTCGAGAAATAATGGTTGTTAAAAGGGATATTTTATTTAATGATAATTATTTCTATTTTCAAGGATTTATGCCAAGAAATGATAAAATTAATTTTGAAAAAATAATATTAGATGACCATCAATTTATGGAAAAGGATTTAGCTGAAACTAATCATGAGTATAAACAACCAATTGCTTATTTTCTTATAGCAGATAAAGAATTAAAAAAAGCATTTCTTTATCAACGTGCAATAAGAGATGAAGAATACGCTGAGAAGAGATTACAGGGTAAATTATCTATTGGTTTAGGGGGGCATATTGAAAAATCGGATAAAAGAGATAATCCAATATTGCATAGTATGTTGCGTGAGTTAGACGAAGAAGTAGAAGGTTTTGTGCCTGATTCAAATCCAGAAATTTTGGGTTATATAAATGATGATGTTGATGATGTCGGAAAAGTCCATTTTGGATTATTATATGCTTTTTCAACTAATTCGCATAGAGTCTATCCAAAAGATAAAGAAATTAAAAAGGGTGGACTAATCAAATTAGAAGGTATTAGAAGATTATTTAGTTCTGATAAGTATATTATTGAGGGTTGGTCAAAAATAGCATTAAAACCTTTAGAAGAATTACTAAAATAGTAATTTATTTAAAGTCATAAAAATAAAATTCTTTTATATGGGAGTGTAAGCTCAACGGCAAAAGTTTAAAAATTTAGGAAAATTTAAACTGTCGTGACTGCTCGGCTCCAGACCGAGATTTCCAGGTTCGAATCCTGGCTCTCCCACTACCCAAATTGTGTTAATTTATATCTTACACCTTTATCTTCATATTTATCAAGAAATCTGCTTACTTCTTCTTGTGTAATTAATGTTTTTGACTCACCTGGCTTTTGTTTATTTTCCTCAAGAACATATACACAATATTCACCGAATTTATCTTTAAAATAACTAGTTGATTCATCTCTAATTAATTCAAAATGATAATTATTTTTTATAAAATAATCACTAATCTCTTTCATTAAACCATTTCTATGATCTGGTATTTCATTGAAGAATCTTATCTCTAATCCTATAAATCTCATAATAATATAAAATAGTAAAAATATTTAAAGCTTTTCATAGTTACCTTTAATAAATAGTTACTAAATCGAAACCTTTAAATAGTGGTTACAAATAAGAATTTTCTGGGGTTATTTTAAAATGAAAGCTAGAAATATTTTAATTACAGGTGCTTTATTATCCCTATTAAACGGACATTTAAACGCACAACAAAAAACTTATTTAAAGCCATTTACTTTTAGGGGAGACTTAGAATATTTAATGACAGCTTGGTCTACAGGAACTACATTAAATGGTAATCCACCAATAATTTTTGGACCGGTAGAAACTGTAGGTAATGCGGCTTATCATCAAGATAAACTCGATTCTTTGTTTGGAACCTATTTCTTAGGCGTTAATAATATAGATAGAATTATTAAAGAATTCAAGAAAACAAATCCCGGATTAAAAGAAGATAAGCTTAGGGAATATATAAAAGATAAAATTCCAAGTTTAGAAAGTAGAGGGTTATTTAAAAGATTATTTTTTGATGGAAAATTAACAAAGGAGGAATTAGAATCTTTAGAAGATGGTGTTTATGGTTATTGGTATCTAGCAGAAAATGATCAAGCTAGCTTACCCGGAATTTTAGAGATACAATATAATTCAAGAAAAGCTGAAAGAGAACTTTTAGAAGAAAAAGTTGATACTACTAAAATAATACCAGGGAAAAAAATTAATGAAAAGGAAATAGAGAAAGAAAAACCTTTAACACTAGAAGAAGAAAAACGTGTAAAAGAGAGATTAAAATATAATTTTGGAGTATTAGGCGGATTTGAATATGATAGTAAGAGTAAATTTGGGCCTAGTGCTACATTAAGATTCTATAATATTCCAAGTAAAAAAGTTAATTTAGGATTAAATCTTAGTTACGGAACTAGAGAAGAAGGTCCAACTACAAATGTCATTAGCACAAATCCAGATTCTTTAGGATTTTCTGGATATGGAACAAATACATTTACTAATAATATTAAAACATATGATGCTAGTTTAGAAGCTGGATATAATTTAGATGATAAATTTAGTTTACTTGGTGGATTAGGAATTAGTTATGATGATATTCTTGAAAATTTAAGAGTTTATGAAAGTATAAGAAAAAATAATGTAATAGTTAGAGCTGATACAGACAATTATGGTTCAAGAAAAAATAAAGCTAATTTGAAATATTATGCTGGATTAGAACATAGAATTAATCGATTTATTACAAATGTTGGTATTGGTAGAAAAGGCAATAATACATTTTATTTAGCAAGAGTTGGAGTTAGATTATGAAAAAATTAATTTTAATTATGTTAATGTTTCTTGCATTAATTAATGTAGCTAGTGCTGTGGTAGTTTACGGTGAATTTGAAAATGGATTAAGCTCAGCCACAATAAATAGAAATCAAGAAACTACTTTCAATAGTGTAATATTTTCAAATAATCCGCCTATTAATTATGATGTTAAGATGTATAATGCTAATGGAGATTTAATTAAAACTTATATTTCTGCTAGTACTAATAATAATTATGTTTCAAATAGATTCACTATAACAAGAAATGATTATCAAATAGGAGGAATATTTACAATTACAATAAATGCTATTGATTCATTAAATGATAATGACTTAACTAGTTTAAGATTAGAAGTAATTAATAATGCTCCTATTTTAAATCCTATTGGAAATAAAGTAATTAATGAATCTGAGTTATTACAATTTACTATAAATGCAAGTGATCCAGATAATGATAGCTTAAGTTTTAGAGCTGAGAACTTACCAAGAAATGCTATTTTAATAGATAATAATGATGATACTGCATCATTTAGTTGGCAAACTGGTTTATTAGATTCTGGAAGTTATGATGTTAATTTTATTGTGGATGATGGCCAACTCACAGATAATGAAGTTATTACAATTAATGTTATAGATGTCCCATTTAATCCTTTTATTCCTACTATTAATATAATTAAGCCAGTAGAAAATGAAATTATTTCAGGCATGTATAATATATTATGGCAAGCTAATGATCTAGATCAAGTAGCTGATACTCTTGATATAAGATTAGAGTACGGAGCAAGAAGTACTACTTTTATCTCCAGGATATTAAATATATTAGGAATTAACTTACAATTACAACAATGGATTATTTTAGAAGATGCGCAAGATAATAATGACGGAATATTTACTTGGGATACTACACAAGTTAGTAATGGAAATTATGAATTAAGAGCTACTGTAACAGATGATAATGGCAATACCGCAGTAGATTATGTAAGTAGCTTCATAATAAATAATATTATAATTGCAAATAACCCGCCTGTAATAACCTCTGTTCCAATTACACAAACTCTTGTAAATCAACCTTATAGTTATGATGTTGATGCAATTGATATTGATAATGATGTATTAAATTATAGTTTACTTACTAATCCAGTTGGCATGAATATAAATGCTAATACAGGTTTAATAACATGGTTACCTGGTCAAATAGGCTTTTATAATGTTGTTGTAAGTGCGAGTGATTCTAGATTAAGTGATACACAAAATTATGTAATAGAAGTAAAAGAAAGAATTACCCCTCAACCAAGTGTAAAGAAATTCGCTAGTCATAAAATACAAATTAATAATGTTATTTTAACTTACGATAATAATTTAAATGTTTTTACTAATATAAAAAATCAAGGTAATAAAACAGAGGATATTAAAATAGTAACAACAATTATGAATAATGGTATGCATAAAGAAGCAAAAGTTAAATTAAATGTTAATCAAGGTACTTGGAAATTAACAGAATTTAATTTACCAAAGAAAAATTATATTGTTAAAGTAGAAATAATAAGTAAGAATGACAGAGATGTTAAATACGCTTATATTAGTCAAAAATGACACTACCGAAAGGTTTAAATAGTGGCTGTAACTCAGAAATAGCAACATAAAAACTTAATAATCAAAGTCAAGGGGGACATATAAAATGAAAAAATTACTATGTTTAATTGCATTATTGTTAGTCGGTTTTTTAACAAGTTTAGCAACTAATGTAAATGCACAAGGTTATTCATTTACAGAAGTTGAGGTTAATGGTGTAACAATGAATCTTGTAACACCAAGTTCTATTGCTAATACAGTAAATGTAGAAAGAGGAGATAGAGTATTTGTTAAAGCTGAATTAAGGGCAACAGCAAATGTTAGAGATGTAAGAGTTCGTACTTGGATAGGTGGTTATGAATTTGGAAATATCCAAGAAGAAACTGAGATATTTGATGTTGAAACAAATGTTACTTATGTTAAAGGATTAATTCTTGGATTACCAGAGGACTTAGATGCTTCTAAAGATTATACATTACATGTTGAAGCATTTGATGACGTTGGAAGCACAAGATTAAGTTTCCCATTAAGAGTTCAAGAACAAAGACATATGCTTAATATCTTAGATGTAATATTTAATCCTGGGATAAGTGTAAGAAATGATCAACCATTATTTGTTACAGTAAGGATAGAGAACTTAGGTGATAAGAAAGAAGAAGATATTAAGGTTGAGGTAAGCTTACCTAGTCTAGGTTTATCACAAAAAACTTTTATAGATGAATTAAGCCCAAGTGACGACCCTGATTTTGATGAAGAAGACTCTGAATCAAGTGAAGCTTTATTCCTTGATTTAAGCAATGTTAAAGCTGGTGAATATCCATTAAGAGTAAGGGTAGAGTACAATAGAGGTCATAGCTTTGTTGAGCAAACTTATGTATTAACTGTTCAAGAAGCTAGAGAAGTTGCAGAGCCAACTAAGTTTATGGCTGTTGTTGCTGAAAGAACAAGAACATTAAATGCTGGTTCAAGTACAACTTACACATTATCATTAGCAAATCTTGGTGCAGAATCAAGAACATTCAGTTTAGAGGTTGCGGGTGTTGAAGCTTTTGGTAGCGCAAGTGTAAGTCCAAGTTTAGTTTTAATGCCAGCAGATTCAACAAGAGAAGCAGTTGTAACAGTAAATGCTAATCAAGATGCTACATCTGGTAGCAAAGTATTTACAGTAAGAGTTAAAGAAGCTGATTCAGTTGTAAAAGAATTACAACTAGAAGCAAATGTTCAAGGAAGAGCTCCTGACACATTAGCTGGAGTAAAATCTGGTTTAATTGTTGGATTTATAGTATTATTAATTGTATTAGTAATACTTGGCATCATATTAGTTGTTAATAAGATGAAAAGCAAAGAAGGACCAGAAGAAACTTACTACTAAAGTAAGTTTTTTATTTTTTTCTTTTTATTTCTTTTAAAATTTAAGCAAATTTAAAACCAAAAAGTATTTATATTAATTGTACTTTTCTAAAGTAGATAAAAGGGGGATTAACTAATGAATAATAAAAAAAATGGCATTATATCATTAATAATAATTTCTTTTTTATTAGCTAATCTAATTAATGTTAACGCTTTTGAATTAACTAGTCAAGAATTAACAAAAGATATTTGCCCAAGTCAAACTATTGTTTTCACAGCTACTATCTCTGGTACAGGTAATTTTAATATTAATTTAGAGGGGAGTGCAAGTAGTTTTTCAACAGTAGTTCCACAAAGTATTTCTTTAAATAATGAGGCAAAAACAATTTTTGTTTATGTTACTCCAGGTATTAATGTTAATCCTGGTAAATATAATTTAAATTTAATTGTTGGTTCGGGAGCAGAAGTAAAGAACATTAATTATGAAGTAAATGTAAATAATTGCTTTAATATTGGAATTACTGGACCAAGTAGCAAGGAATTATGTGCTTGTAATCCTGAGTCATACGAGTTTAATATAGTTAATAATGGTATTTATCAAGAAACTTATCAAGTTGAAGTAACTGGAGCTGCTGCACAATGGGTTAGTTTAAGTCAAAATAAAATTACTCTGGATGCGGGTAAATCAGCCAAGATAATAGCTACATTAACTGCTCCTTGTAATAGTCAAGGTAAGAATGATTTTAATATAATTGTGAGATCATTAACAACAAATGCAGTAGCAAGTTTTAGTTCTTCAGCTTTAGTAAATAGTTGTTTTGAATTTGATACTAAATTAAGTAAAGATTTTATTAATTTCTGTGAGCGTACAATTGAAACTATTCCTATTAGCATAACTAATCTTGCAAATGAAGAAAATGAATTTAGCTTAAAATTAACAGGACCTGCATGGGCTAATCTCGAGTTAAATAAATTAAGATTAAATGCAAATGCTAAGCAAGATGTTAATTTAATATTAAACCCAGATTATGATGTTAAAGGTGATTTTGATATTAATATCAATGTTGAAAGCAGCCAAGGCAAAATTAAAAAAGATTTAGCATTAAAAGCAACTGTAAGAAAATGCCATGATGTTTTATTGGAAATATTAGAAACACAAGATAAAATTTGTAGCACTAGTACAAAGAATTATGAAGTAAGTGTAAAAAATCTTGGAGAGTTTGAGAAAGAATTTAAACTTGAGGTAAATCAAGAATGGGCAAAATTAAGTCAAAACAGCATAACATTAAATAAAGATGAAGTTAAGAAAGTAAATTTAGAAATAAGCCCAGGTAATGTTACGGCTGGTTTGTATAATTTAAATCTAAAAGCTACTGCTCTCGATACAAGTAAAGTTACAAGTCAAGATACTTTAAGTTTGGAAGTGGTAAGTAGCAAGGATTGTTATAAAGCTAGTTTAAGTAGCATAAATGCTGAACTAAATGCAGACACAACATCAACTGTTCCTGTAACAATATCAAATAATGGTGTTGAAACTGCTAACTATTTACTTGGAATAAGTGGAAATGCAGCTAGCTTTGTTAGATTAAATCCTGCTGCTATTGAATTAAAACCTGGAAAAACTGAGGTAATTTATTTATATATTGCCCCTCCATTTAATACAATTCCTGATACATATAAAGCAGATATATTTGTTAAATTAGCTGATTCCGGGATATTAGATAGTAAAACCATTGACATAAAAGTTAAAGCTCCTGGAAAACCAGTTGAGATAAAAGAAACATTCTTGGATAAATTATTTATTAAAGTTAGAGAATGGTTTAAAAGTATTAAACTAGATTTTAAATTACCTGAATTAAAACCTGAAGTTAAAGAAGCTGAAGAAAAAGAAAATATAACAGTAACTAAAACAAAAGAAGTAAAAGAATTACCAGAAATTAGTTTAGAAAATAAAACTACTATAAAAGAAAGTGTTAAGTTTAATTTTAAGGGTGAACATACAATAAAGATAAGAGAAGTTCATAGTAAAGATGTTGTAATTGAGATTAGTTCAAATCCCCAATTTATTATACTTGATTTAAATGAAACAGAACAGATTGATCTTAATAATGATAACAAACCAGATATTTCTTTAACATTAAAAACTATTAAAGACAATATTCCTGAGATAGAAGTAAATAAGTTAGAAGAAAAAGAAAGTTTATTCTTAACACAATTTAAAGATTATCTTAGCAAATATAAATATTGGATTATAGGAATAATAGTTGCAATATTAATCTTAATTTTATTATTTGCTACAAATGCATTTAATAAAATATTTAATTTCTTTAAAGAAGAAGCTGAAGAAGAAGTTGAAGAAGAACCATTAAAAATAGGAAGATATGTATTATTAGTAATTATTATATTGGTTTTAGTTTGGTTGTTTAGAAGATATCCTACTTATTGGAGAAGTTTAATTAGTTTCATTAATACATATAAAACATTTATTATAGCTGGAATAATAATTTTAATTCTATTAATATTAATAATTAATTACTGGAAACAAATAATTGATTTCTTTGAAGAAGAACCAAGAAAAAGAAAATGATTAAAGTTTTAAACTTACAATTTTGCTAATATTATCTTGCATACTTACTCCATAAATTACATCAGCTTCTGTAATAATATTATCATTATGGCTTATCATTATATATTGAGCTTTTTTACTATAGTTAGCAACTAATTTAGATAATTTTTCAGAATTATTCTTGTCAAGAGCAGCATCTACCTCATCTAATAAATAAAATGAAGCTGGTTGATATTCTTGTATAGCAAATATAAAAGCTAAAGCTGTTAATGTTTTCTCACCCCCACTTAAACCTCTTATATCTAAATATTTATTACCAGATATTTTAACTTTTATATCTAAGCCTGCATTAAATGGATTTTCTTTATCTTCTAACTCAAGAAAAGCATTTCCTTTTGTTGATAAATTAATAAATATAGTTCTAAAGTTTTCATTAATTTCATTAAAGGTTTTCATAAATAAATCTTTTTTCTTGCTTTCAATCTCTTGCATCATATTAAGAACATCTTGCTTTTCAATTTTTAATGTCTCTTTTTTTTCAATTAATTCATTATATTCTTTTTCAATTTGTTCGTAAATCTCTAATGCTCTTAAGTTAACATTTCCAAGCATTAATAATCCTTGTTCAGCTTTTTGAATTTCATTCATTAATTTATCTAAGTCAGTTGTTTTTTTGATATTAGCATTTTTATAATCTTCAAACTCCTTTTGTAAACCTTCTATCCCAGCCACAAACTTTGCCCTGTCTAAAGAAACATTATTAATATTTTGTTCAATAGCACGAATATTTTCCTCTAATTTAACTAAAGTAATTTCTCTATTCTGTAATAATTCATTTATCTTTTCTCTTCTTCCACCTAAATCTTTGAACTCGTCATAAAACTTTTTTTCGTATTTTTCTTTTTCTCCTAAAACAGAATTATGTTCTTTAATTAGTTCTTTTAATTTTTTAATCTCTTGTTCAAATTCATTTACTTCCTTGTCTTGCTCTTTTAATATAGCTAGATTTCTACTTTGTTCTGGCAATAATATTTGGGTTTGATTTGTAATATTTCTTAAATCAGAATCTACCCTAATTACATTATCAATGTTTAAACTAATTCTTTTTCTAAAACCACCTATCATTGCTCCACTTTGCTCAACTAAATCACCTTCTAAAGTAACCATTCTTATTCTACCAATACCAAGTTTTCTTGCTACCTCAATATTGTCAATTACAATAGTATTACCATAAACATGAGAAAATGCATTCTTAAAACGAGAATTAAATTTAACTAAATCTAACGCTAATCCATTAACACCTTGTGATTTTAATAATAATCTTTGTTCTGGTCTTAATTCTCGGGTTCTAATTTTATTCAATGGTAAGAATATAGCTGTTCCTAGTTTGTTTTCACGTAAGTATTTAATGCATTTTTCTGCAATTTTATCATCCTCAACTATAATTGCATTATGTCTCGCACCAGCTACCACCTCTAAAGCTAATTCATATTTTCTTTCTATCTTGCCTAAACTTGTTATTGTACCATAAACACCTTCTAACTGTAAATCAAGAATCTTTCTAACAACAAAATCTTGAAGTCTAACTCCTTTATCTACTTCTTTTGTATCAACTTTAACTTTGTCTAATTTTTCTTTCTCTTTTTCTAGAAGTTTTTTCTCTTGTTCTAGTTGCAAGATTTTTTTATTAAGCTCGTTAAGATTATTTTTAAGTTGCTCTTTTCTGTTTTTAACTTTATTAATTTCATTTTGCGAAAACTCCAATCTAGAAGTATTTCTTGCTAGTTCAGTTTTAATATTCTCTATATCCTTATGAAGGAGAATTTGTTCTTTTTCACCACGAGATAAAATCTCTTCATTAATTTTCTTTAATTCTTTTCTTTTACTTTCGATTTCTTTTTTTGTTTTATTAATATCTTCTTGTACTTTATTTTTAATATTAGTTTCTTTATTAATTAGATTTTGAACTTCTTGTAATGATTTTTCTTTTTGTTTAATTTGAACATTAATGTAAGTTGCTTTATTGTCTTTAATTAATTGTTGTAAATCTTTGTATTTGGTAGCTTGATCACGATCTTTTTTTAACTCGCGTAAATGAGCTCCCCTTTCTGTTAGGATGATATCAGCCTCTTTTAACCTCGCTTCAACTTTATCTAGCTCGAGTAATGCTTTATGTTTTTTTTCTTCGTACACAGAAATTCCCGAAATTTCCTCAATAATTTGTCTTCTTTCGTCTGGTTTCATCTCCATAAAAGAGGCAATATCACCTTGCAAAATTATGTTATGGCCGTCTGGATCTATTTTTGCTGCTGCAATTAAATCAATAACTTGTTGTCTTGTTACTGTTTTATCATTTATTTTGTAAACAGAATTACCATTTTGCTTTACAATCCTAGTAATTTTTACTTCTTGCTCATTAATAGGAAATTCTTTTTTATTATTATCAAAAACTATTGAAACTTCAGCTTGTTTACTTGGTGTGCCTTTTTTACCACCATTAAATATTAAGTTAGAAGCTTTATTTGCCCTTAAGCTTTTAGAAGATAATCTGCCTAATGCAAAACATATTGAATCTGTCAAATTACTCTTACCAGCGCCATTTGGTCCTATAACACAGCTAAAACCGTCTCCAAATTCTATTTCTGTTAATTTTGGAAAGGACTTAAAACCATAAAGTCTAAGCTTTTTTATTACTGTCATTCTTAATAAAAATTAAAAGCTAAATATTTAAAACTTGCTAAAACTCATTTAGCTTTTTTTGATTAGCTATTCTTTTATAGGTTGACCAAGTTTTTCTAAAAATTTCGGGATATTTATTAAAGTTATCTTTTAAAAATTTCTGCGTATAAGGATCAGATGCGTAACCCGAGCCAATATAATCTTTTATTTTAAATTGCAATCTTTTAATTTGTGCATCTCTTGTTACTTTTGCTAATATGCTGGCTGCTCCTACTGCAATGAACTTTTTATCATAATCATGACCCGCATTTATCTCAAGATTTTTATTTTTTAAAAATAATTTTAAATAATTAACATAAGATTTAATGTTATTACTTGGGCAATCCAAAATTACCTTATCTGGATTAAGATAATTAATTATGATAGCAGTTTTTATAGCTTCTAATCTATTTAAATTTAGATTATAAGATTTTAATGCATCATCAATTTCATGTGGATCAACAATCATAATTTTGTATTTTTTTATTATGTTCAAGATTTCTTTAAAAATAGCTTCGCGTTTTCTCGGAGTGAGTAATTTACTATCTTTTACCCCAATATTCTTTAATCTAGGTATTTCTCTTGAATCTATTGATATTCCTGCTAGTACCATCGGCCCGATTACAGGACCTCTACCAGCTTCATCTATACCACATATTATTGCCATTTTATATTATATAAGATTAGAATGTTTATAAACCTTATTACAAAAAGTTTTTAATTTGATAAATATTTAAAAATCTATGGCTAATCTGGAAATAGCTAAGGTATTTTATGAAATTGCTGATATTCTCGAGCTTCAAGATGTAGAATGGAAACCAAGAGCATATAGAAGAGCTGCACAAGCTATTGAAACTCTTGACAAAGATGTCTCTGAAATTTATCATGAAAAAGGTATTAAAGGTTTAATGGAAATTCCAGGTGTTGGAGAGGCATTAGCTAAAAAAATAATTGAGTACTTAGAAACAAAAAAGATTAAAGAATATGAGAAATTAAAAGCATCTTTACCTCGTGGCTTATATGAATTAATGGATATAATGGGATTAGGCCCGAGAAAGATTAAGATTTTTTATAAAAAACTTCATATTAAGAGTTTAAAAGATTTAGAGAACGCGTTAAAAAAACATAAAATAGAGAAATTAGAAGGTTTTGGTGAAAAATCTGAAGAGAATATTAAAAAAGCAATTGAGCTTCATAAAAGAAGTAAAGGTAGATTTTTACTTGGAACAGCTTTGCCAATAGCTGAAAATATGGTTAATGAACTAAAGAAGTTAAAAGATGTTAACAAGATTAATGTTGGTGGTTCTTTAAGAAGAATGCAAGAAACTATAGGAGATATAGATATACTAGTTACTTCTAAAAATGCAAAAAAAGTTATGGATGTATTTACTAGCTTAGAAGATGTAAAAAGAGTATTAGCTAAAGGCCCTACGAAAAGTATGGTATTATTAAAGCAAGGCATACAAGCAGATGTTCGTGTGCTAGATGATAAAAGCTATGCTGCTGCTTTACAATACTTTACAGGAAATAAAGAGCATAATATTGTATTAAGGGGAATAGCGTTAAAAAAAGGTTTAAAGTTAAGTGAATATGGATTGTTTAATAAAAAAAATAATAAAATGCTTACTATAAAAAGCGAGGAAGAACTTTATAATAAACTCGGGTTGCAATATATTGAACCTGAACTTAGACAAAATTTTGGCGAAGTAGAAGCTGCTAAATTAAATAAATTGCCAAGATTAATTCCTTATAATAGTATTAAAGGTGATTTACATGTTCATAGTAATTATAGTGATGGGCGTAGCTCAATAATTGAAATGGTTCAAGGTGCAAGAAAATTAAATTATAAGTATGTAGCAATAACAGATCATAGTAAGGCAAGAGCCATAGCACATGGTTTAAATGAGGATAGAGTTTTAAAACAAATTAAAGAAATACAAAAATTACGAAAAAAGTTTAAAGATATTTACATTTTTACTGGTACAGAAGTAGATATTAAATCTAATGGCGAACTTGATTTAGGAGAAGATGTTCTAAAAAAATTAGATATTGTTATTGGTTCTATACATTCAGGATTTAAACAAAATAAAGAAGAAATGACTAAAAGATTAATTAAAGCATTTGATACTGGATTAATAAAAATATTTGGTCACCCTACAACAAGAATAATTAATTTTAGACCAGAAATACAATTTGATTTTAATAAAATTTTTGGATATTGTAGTGAGAATAATATTGCTCTAGAAATAGATTCTTTTCCAAATAGACTAGATTTAAAAGATTTATATGTTAGAGAAGCTATTAAAAATAATGTTAAAATAATAATTGATTCTGATTCACATAGCATAGATCATTTTAAATTAATTAAATATGGTATCGCACAAGCTAGACGAGGTTGGGCAACTAAACATGACATTATTAATACTTATGATTTAAAGGATTTTAAAAAATTCTTTAATATTAAATAATTAAAATACCAAAACTATTTAAATTAATTATTATTACTAAATTTATGCCTACAAAGATTTACAAGCAACAACGTGTTGGTGTTTTTGTTGATGTACAAAATATGTATTATTCTGCTAAAAATTTGTATAAAGCAAAGGTAAATTTTAAAGCTGTTTTAAATGAGGCTGGTCGTGGAAGAAATTTAATTAGAGCAATAGCTTATGTAGTTGAGGCGCAAGAACTAAAAGAAAAAAGTTTTTTTGAAGCTTTACTTAATATAGGATTTGAGGTTAAAGCTAAGGAATTACAAGTATTTTATGGCGGAATGAAAAAAGGGGATTGGGATATTGGGATAGCGATGGATTGTATTGAGTTAGCGCCTAAACTTGATACTGTTGTTTTAATTTCTGGTGATGGTGATTTCAAGGAATTAATTGAGCATTTACAACGTGCTTTAGGATGTAGGGTAGAGGTTATGGCATTTGGTAGAAGTGCTAGTTCTAAATTAAAAGAAACAGCAGATGAATTTATTGATTTGGATAGAAATTACAGAAAGTTTTTGATATAAAATAGCGGGAGTTGGATTTGAATTCGTCGGTTATTTTCTAACCACCAACGACCTCCGGGTCTCTCAGGAGTCTTATGAGCCTTCCGCTTTCATTAATTTGTTAATGAAATCGACGGGCACTCCTAGCTGCCCCATCCCGCTATAACAATTAAGCTAAAATAATTACTTTTAAACCTTTCTATACTTTCTATAGAAACATTTAAAATATATTAAATAAATTTTATTTCTTAAGCCGAGGTCGCCTAACCTGGTATGGCACAGCACTGCTATTATGCTATTTGAAGAAATGCTGCGTCCGAAAGGACTTGTGGGTTCAAATCCCATCCTCGGCGTTTAATAAGTTTAGTTTAGAAACATTTATATTCTAAAAAATCGTAGATATAATGATATCTATGGAAGAAAAAGAGGTTGCCAAGATTTCTTGGATTAATTATAATAACGAAGATTATTTATCAAAAGAAGAATTTATTTCTTTAGTAAGTTATGATGGATATTTAGTTAAAAAGTATGAAGAAAAAGAAAAGGATATTCATCATCATTCACAATATCATGGTGCTTTAAAGTATATCGAGGGAAAATTAAGTTGGGTTGACTTGCCAATTAATGGTCAAAAATATGTCTCAAAAAGTAATTTAAAACAAATTATAGATGAAGAGAAGGGAATTATAAAAGAAAAGAGTAAACAATGGAGTGAAGAATTAGTTGAAAATGAATTAACGGCTCTTTCTGATTTAGAAAAAATATTAAAATTAATTTAACGGTATAATATTCCTGTAAAGAAATTAATTTGATCTAGCCTATATAATGTAAATACAACCGTTACTAATAATAAAAGTAAAATAACTATTAAGCCAAGTTTACCATAAAAATTAAGCGCCAACCATCTTTTATTTTCTTTAGCTGCTTTTAAATTTTTTAATTGTAATTCCTCACTAAAAGAAATCCTATATTTCTCGCCATCAGAATCTATTTTATACAATTTCCCCTTTTCTTCAAAATATTTAATATCCCCCATTAAATCACCTTATATGTTTAGTAAGGAGGAGCATATTTATAAAGATTACTATTTTAAAATGGTTAATTTAGACAATATATAATAAGCTTTTTATACAATAAAATGTAGTGTAAATCTATGATTATTAGCTTGATTAGTTTTCTTGGATTGATTTTTGGTTATTTTCTAGCAAAGAATTTTAAACAAGAGTTAAATCAAGTTAACAAATTTATTAAAATAATGCTCGTTATTGTAATAATTTTATTAGTAATCACATTAACATTACTTGCAGGTCTAAATCTAAAATTTATTATAGCGATTATCGTCGGTATTTTAATTAGTTTACTATTAAAACGAATTTATTTTTATTTTGGTTTAGCTTTAATGTTGAGTAATTTCACTAATTCAAGTAATAAATTTAGTATTGCAATTTTAATATTTATTTATGGTTTGTTATTTTCAAGCTTGAATTTTAAAAAAATTAATGCAAAATTTATCTTAATTAATTTAATTTTATTCATTTTACCCTTTACTTTATTATTATTTAAGGAATTTACACTACAAAATTCTAATATTATTTTAGGTTTTACAATTGGAGGCTTATTAAATGGAGTTAAATTTACTAATAAAAAGAATAAAAAGTAAAAAAGAACTACATGATTTAGATGAAAATTTTCTAAAAGCAAGAATAAATGAATATAATTTAGAGAATTTAGATGAAAGAACTAAAGCATTTAAATTAAAATTTAAAGAATTAAGAAAGAGGTTACGTGAAGTTTATGGTGTTTTTAGGCAAGTTAAAGAAACTCGTGATTTAGAAGTTTATAAAAAAATATTTAATGAAACTCATGCTAATATAGTATTAGATTTAGGTTGTGGATTAGAGCCTTTAAGATATACTAAATTGGCTAAGCTAACTTATTATTGCCTAGATATAAGTAAAAATGAT
>ERZ1292623.575-Hain-H51-01um-R1-575-length-39172-cov-7_pt1 | contig 39172 bp, 48 predicted proteins | sample MGYA00564398_ERZ1292623 | MGnify/ENA primary metagenome ERZ1292623 (study PRJEB36523, sample SAMEA6512633) | groundwater metagenome | collected 2019-01-07 | study: AquaDiva: Metagenomics assemblies of 32 groundwater samples
TAACTTCCAAACCAAGAATATCCCTTCCTATATTACTAGCCCCTCTTATTGCATCTAATTCTCCTTCAGAAATCCGTAATTTCACAAAAACAGCGCCCAAATCTAAATAATATAAACCGCTTCCTTCATGACTAAAATCATTATTATAATCAGGCATATAACTCTACTCTTTAGTCTATATCAAAAAAACTTTGAGTCTTACCACACACTAAAGTGTGTGGTTTGTTAGTTTTTGGATGCATGAGAAATCTTTTATGGATTTCTCTGCACAGAGAATTGTAACGTTCAACAATTCTCTTGTGCTCAAGATTGCATTCATCCATGCACTGAAGTGCATAGTTTTCTGCATTAGCAATCTTGACATAAAAATTATTATAGTAACTTTATCACAAAAAAGCTTAAATACAAGCATTTTCTTAAAAATTTATGTTTATTATTAAGAATACTTTCATCGCCAAGCCAGGGCACGCAGGCAAATTAGCAGCACTTTTGAAAGAAGCCACTCCTCCATTATTAAATGCTAATGTCAAGGTAATGATTGATTTCGTTACAGACTTTAATAAAATAGTGGTTGAATATGAAGTCCAGGATCTTGCGCAGTTTGAGAAAGCAATGGCAGATTTCAAAGCCAATGCCAACCCGGAGTTAAAAGCTAAAATGGCCGGCTATACAGACATGTACCACACTGGCAAAAGGGAAATTTTCAAAGTTCTGGATTAACATTTTCTAGTTTATCTACCCAGTAATATAACAATTACATTATAAGAAAGTTTAAATAAAGAAAAATCGCTATTGATGAATGCCGATGAAAAAACCTTTTAGGGCGCAGTTATTAAGTAGACCTATCGAACATGTTGATATAACTGCATTTGATTCTAGACCCATAATAGATCAATATAGACAGATAAGGGGGTCTGGCGGAGACCTCGCAGACGCAACAGAAATAATAAACAAAGGATTGCAGGATCCCGGTTGCACAATGTCCTTAACACTAGCGGGCAGTTCAAGCTCCCAAGGCCTCATGAATGTTTGGCCAACACTTGTAAAAAATAGAATAGTTGATATTGTTCTCGCTACCGGAGCAAGTGTAATCGATATGGATATTTTCGAAACTCTAGGATTTAGACATTACCATGGAGACCCAAACGAAGATAATGAAACATTAGGCGATTTTTCTATAGACAGAATATATGATACCTATATAGATGAAGAAGAATTAAAAGAGGTAGATATTTTTTGTCGCAATTTTCTCGACACATTAAAACCTGGCGTTTATTCTCCTAGGCAGTTATTATGGCAAATGGGAAAATTCTTATCAGAAAATCCTGGCAGAGTAAAAAAACAGGGCGGCCTAGTGCAAACTTGTTTCGAGCAAGGAGTTCCTCTATTCTGCCTCGGTTTAACAGACTCTGCTTTTGGAATGGGTTCTACCAGACATCAAATAGCAAGAACATTAAAAGGTGAACCCTATGTCCAAATTGATACTTCCCCAGAATATACAGAGCTTGCAAAAATTAAATTAGTATCCCCTACAACAGGACTTTTAATGATTGGAGGAGGAATTCCTAAAAATCATGCACAAGATACAATTGTAGTTGCCCAACAAATTTTAGATGAATTAAGAAAAAATGGAGAGAAAGATATTCTAGATAGATTGGGCTATAATCATGAAGCACAAGAAGGAGAAGTACCCCGACATAAATATGCAGTACAGATAACTGTTGCTGATCCTCGTGATGGGGCCTGCTCAAGCTCAACATTAAGAGAAGCCAGAACATGGGGCAAAGTAGACCTAACGTATGAAAAAATGGTATTTGGAGAAGCAACCGCACTCGTCCCTCCTCTAGCCTCGGCATTATATCATAGAGGACATTGGAAACAAAGACCAAGTTATAGGCATTCTGACTGGCTAACTTCTATGAAAGGCCCTTCTGATTTCGGAGATTTAGAAGGTATGCTGCAAAGAATTCGCCCTGCTTCAGTTCCTGTTCCGGTAAAATAACAAGCAAAACCCTTAAAAACTAACTTCGTTCTTTTTCATTATAGCCCTGTAGAATAGCGGCCAAGTTCGATGGCCTTTGGCGCCATAAACCCAGGTTCGAATCCTGGCAGGGCTATAGCAATCTTTAAAACCCCAATAAACAAAACCTTATCATGACAGAGACAAAAGCAAGCTGGGTAACAGCAAAGCCACAAGAAATAAAGGAAAAAATCATAGAGCTGGCAAAGCAGGGCACTTCTCCGGAAAAAATAGGCTTAATATTAAGAGACCAGCACGGCATCCCAAAAGCTAGATTATTAGGCATAAGAATAAAGCATGTCTTAGAAGAAGCAAGTTCATGGAAAGATCCTGAAATAGAAAACAAAAAAATAAAAATAGAAAAACTAGGCAAGCACGCAGAAAAGCACAAGCATGACTACACAGCAAAAAGAACACTCAGCAAAGAAACAGCAAATCTTGGCAGAAAATTAAAAAAGAGTCAGTATTAGATATAGAATGATGCAGGAAAGAATAAAACAAGCTATTGGGCAAATCAGCAGTTTATCACAGAATAAAAAAATAAAAGTTATCAGCCATCATGATACAGACGGCGTAACTTCTGCAGCTATCTTCTCTCGTGCACTGCAAAGAGCAAATAAACCATTTTCTATGCAAATTGTAAAGTCCCTTGACAAAGAATTCATAGAAAATCTCTCCAAAGACGATTTAGTTATTTTTCTGGATTTAGCTTCTGGAAGCCTGGATTATTTATCAAAGAAATCCAATCAGATAATTATTCTTGACCATCATGAAATAGAGCAGCAAATTCCTGAAAATGTTTTAATGATAAACCCCTTATTGGAAAAGGAAGAAGTGTGCTCGAGCGCGGCAATCTGCTATCTATTTGCAAAACAATTATCTCAAAATAACAAAGACTTGGCAGTTCTGGCAGTAACAGGCATGATAGGAGACATGCTTGAAGATAACTTAACAAAAATGTATAACACAATAATCAATGATGCGGATATAACAATAAAAAAGGGGCTCTTGCTCTATCCAGCAACCCGCCCCCTAGACAGAGCATTAGAATATTCAACATCACTCTATATTCCAGGAGTTACAGGCTCGTTTAAAGGAGTTAATGACTTATTAAGAGACGCCAGCATATCCAGGGGAAATAATGGATACAAATCCCTCGCCGAGTTAACAAACGAGGAAATGTCCCGCCTGATAACTTCAGTAATGCTCCGCCGTATGGGAGAGAACGAAACTTCAAGAATCATAGGTAATTTATATCTTGCAAAGTTCTTCAATAATGTGGAAGACATACGCGAAATATCTGCCACAATTAACGCATGCAGCAGAATGGGCTTTCCGGAAACAGCTCTTGGTTTCTGTCTTGGCAACAAAGAATCAAAAAAAGAGGCAGAGAGAATTTACCTGTCTTATAAGCAAAATCTTGCAGCCGCCTTAAGATATATTGAAGAAACTGAAAAAATAACAGGCAAGAATTACACTATTATCAATGCCCAGGATAAAATAAAAGATACTATAATAGGAACCGCCGCCTCAATCATGTCCTTCTCTCCCTTATATCCAGAAGGCACAATTATAATAGCAATGGCATATGACGAAGATAAAATAAAAGTCTCAGCAAGATTAGCGGGCAGAAAAGGCAGAAACGTTCGCGAGATTTTAGCAAGAGCTGTCATTCCAATATCAGGCGAGGTTGGCGGGCATCCAAATGCAGCCGGAGCCTTAATTGCAAGAGAAAAAGAAGCCCAATTCATAGAAGAACTTGTCAAACAGCTAAATATAGAGGTTGTAAAGATTTAAAAGATACTCATTTCCTAAGTTACTATGACAAATACAAAATTCCTGAAGATAGCATGCCCTCGCTGCAATTGCGAGCAAATAATATATGGCAACTCGTCAACAAAGGTAAAATGCAAGAACTGCGGCAAGTTATTGTTAAAAACACAGGGAGGCAGGGCTAAAATCCAAGCTCCTGTAAAAGAAGTCCTATGAACTTAAAAGAAGATGACTTAGTTTTATGCGCAGTAAAAAGCGTAGAAGGAACAACGGTTTTCCTAGAACTCGATAGCGGGGAAAAGGGCTCTATGACTTTATCAGAAGTCGCGCCAGGCAGAATCAGAAATATCCGCGAATTCATTATTCCTGGGAAGAAAATTGTCTGTAAAGTCCTCCGCGTTTATTCCGACCATGTTGAGTTAAGTTTGCGAAGAGTAACAGGCAAAGAGCGCGAACTCGTCCTAGAAAAAGATAAGAAAGAAAAAACCTTGTCATTAATCCTCAAGCCAGTTTTGAAAGAAAAAACAATGCAGATTTTAAAAAAAATTGAGGAAAAATTCGATTTATCAGAATTTCTAGATAAGGTAAGAGCAAATCCAGAAATAATAGAGCCTTTCGTATCGAAATCAGAATCAGAGCTGTTAAAAAAGCTCTTTGTCGAGAAAAAGGAAAAGCCAAAGGAAATCAAGAGAATAATCATCGTCAAATCGATAGACCCATCAGGCATAAATATCATAAAACAAATCCTCCAGACAGACAAGGCAAGCATCCATTATCTGGGCTCTTCAAAATTCCAAATATCTGTAACTAATTCTAACTTCAAGCACGCCAATGCCAAAATAGATGCCATACTCGGAGAAATGAAAGACAAAGCCAAGAAACTAGGCGCGTTATTCGAAATTAAATAACATGAAATTAAAATACTACATCAAGAACAGCAAAAAAATCTACACTCTAAAAGATAAAATAGATAATGTAGAAACAAAGCCTGCACATTACAAGTTCCTAAAGCTAAGAGATGTGAAAGATATTTAAGGTTCTATTCTTTTAATTTCCTTAACCCTATCAAAATGCCTGTCAAGGCTTACAATCTCTTCTGAATTAGTCGAAATAGACGCTTGCAATATAATGGCATCTTCATAATCCAAGCTATATTTCTGCATTAATTTTAAGGCCTTTAATCTATCCTTAATTTTAATCTGGTAAAATCTAAGCCCCTTATATCCAATCAGACTATTAAGAAAAGTTTCAATCTTCCATTTTTCTGCCTTTTTCCACATCATAGAAAGAACAATAGAATCAATAGAAAATGTAGAAAGATAGGCAATAGTCGCTCCTTCCAAAACACCTCTTAGAAAAACTTTGCACTTATCGCATCTTTCCTGCTCTAAAATCACCTCCAAAAAAATATTGCTATCTATAAGCATTTTTCTTTACCTTTTTAATGTGATTTTTAGTAATATGGCTCCACGCTCTATGCTGCAACTCGACAGAGCTTTCTTTTACATTCTTCATCAATCCAGATATAGCCTCAATAGGGTCTTTTTCTTCATGCCCTTCTTCATCATTCTCACTCCACAATTCAATTGCTTCTTTGGCAGCCTCGCTCATCGCTCCCTTTCTGAAACCAAAGCGCTTCATTGCAGCTTTTCTGAAAGCCATTTCCAAATCATCAGGCATAACTATCTTAATTTCTCCCATATGGGAATATGGGAAGATAGTTATTTAAAACTTTCTAAAACAGCCTCTCCTGTTTCTCCGGCATAATTATCTCGCCATACAAGCCATCATACCCTGGCTTTATCTTCAATTTATTAGCTCGCCCCTCTAAAATTAATTCTGCCAGCAAAGGATATTTATGCAATGCACTTATCAGCTTTTCCTTTGAAACTTCTAGTAATATATTAAACTCATTCCCGAACTGCTCAATCATATAATTGTAAACCTCAAATGTTTTTTTGCTGCCCATGCTTGTCTGCAGGGTAAAGGCAATTATCTCATGCAAAGGCACAATCTCATAAAATTCCTTAGCATCCTTGGGCTTGTACCCTAATTTTTCCTTGGCAATTTCTTCAATCCTATAATCAACACCAATAATAAGCGGCTTTCCGCAAACAGAGCAAATTCCCTTCAGCTTCAGAGTTTCAGAAGGCGGGCATGAAAAATTGCAATTCCTATGCCCATCCCAGTGATATTTTCCATAAGAAGGCGGAGTCTCAATAGTTCCCCAAAGACCTTTCCCCGTCCTAATCGCTTTCTGAAGATTATCATAGCTTAATATCCCATCGCTAAATTCAAATATCGTCGCCTCTCTCCCAATTCTCCAAGGATGATGCGAGTGCGCGTCAGAAAAGCTTACAATATTCACATTTTCTTTCAAGCGCCAAATCATTGGAGGGTCAGCACTCATTCCGCTTTCAATAGCATAAATGTGTTTTGCTTCCTCTTCAAAGCACTCTGCGATAGAATCAAACCCGCTCTTGCTTCCGTAAAGCCCGAACCAGGGAGTAAAAGCATGCGCCGGAATAATCTCAATCTTATCATCAATTTCCTTCAAGTCATGAACAAGCTGTTTGCACGACATGCCAAAAATAGGCCTTCCATCATAATCCAATCTTCCTTTACTTGCCAAATACTTAGTAACTGCGTCAGCAATTCTAGTATTCGGCGCAAAAATCAAAAGATGAACAGCCCTTCTCTTCCCGCCCTGCGAAAACATCAAGCTAACCTCTGTCTGCCACAAAAACGGAAATCCATTTTTGCTCCATAAAATACCTTTATCATCCTCTTTCAATTCTCTATCAATCTCCTTTCTCCATTCAGGATGCTGGAAATCTCCAACTCCGATTAAATTCAAGCCCTTCAAGCGAGCGCCCTTCTCCAGATTCTCAAGTGTAATGTTCTTGCTCGTCGCTCTCGCAAAGCGCGAGTGTATTTGTAAATCAGCAATTATCCTCATATTTTCTTATAAAAAAGAGAGTTTATAATATTATATCAAGCAGAAGAAGGGCTATTTATGCATTCTATCAATCAGTTCTCGCGGCACAAATACTAATGCTTCATGTGGAGCAACTTTCTTCTCTAAGCCAACATCAACCGGCTTAACTTGTGTTCCTATAACAAGATATCCGTCCTTGTAATTTGTAACATTGGGACAACCCCCAATAAGACATTGTTCTCTTCTAGGATCAATAATTTTCGGACATGCCCCTACTAGGCAGTCTTGCGCAACCCCTACATCCTGTCGTGCTTCATAAATCGCAGAGCATGCTCCTAAGATGCAAGCTAAATGCTGTGGCGTTACTTCTCGTCCAACTATATATCTTTGTTCCATGCTAACCAGTAGGTAAAGAAATATGTATATCTTATTATTAAAAATTACACTTAAATTAAAATAAAAAGAGAAAGGTTTTAATATATAAGTAATATAACTATTTTATGACTTTAAAGCTAAAACCAACTGATAAGAAACTCATTGCATATTTGTATCAGCACAGCAGAGAATCTCTGAGCGGTATAGCAAAAGAAACTAATCTATCAAGGGAGCAAGTTACCTATAGAATAGAAAAATACCTCAAAGAAGGCATAATTAAAGGATTTTTTCCAATAATCAATTATGATAAAGTTGGATATCCAATAACAACGATAGTTATGCTCTCTTTTAACAGCAAACAAGCTCTAGGTTCGTTCAAGCAAAAATGTATAAAAGATAAGCATAGAATTTCTCACGGAGAAGTGCTGGCAAAATACGATTTATTTATGATTTTAATATTCCAGAACGAAAAAGATAAAAGTGATTATCTTTCAAATTTGCTTTCGAATAATAATATTGCTGACTTCCTGATTCTTGAGCCGTACAATCTAGAGCTCTACCCGTTAAAATTCGTAGATAATGCCAAAAAAGAAGGGTATCAAGTGATTCTAGAAGAAAAAAAGATAGAAAAATTTGAAGATAAAGACAGAAAGATACTCAAGTCTCTCCTAAATGATGCAAGGATTAAAGTTATAGATATTGCAAAACAAACTAATATGTCGGCAGAGTTAATTGTTTATCATCTTAAAAAACTCAAAGAAAGAGGCATATTACTGGGAAGCAGAGCATATTTTGATATGAAAAAGCTTGGCTTCTTTTATACGCTTTTATTTATTAATATGAAAAATATCTCAAAAGAAAATCAAGAAAAGCTTAAGAAATTTGCAAAAAAAGAACCATTTATAGAAACAATAGCTTTTATGTTTAACAAGCCAAATTGCTATATGCAAATTTTCCATGCAGACGAGCATGAACTACGGGAAACTCTATTAAGGTTTAAAGAAGAATTCAAAGAAGAATCGCATGAGTTAGAAATAATACCGATAAAAGATGCTGGCGAAGACATAAACACTATCCCTTTTCTATAATGATTTGTATAAGCAATAATTATCAGAAAAAATACCATTTATACAATAACAATCTTTAAACATCAAAAATCAGAGATTTTTGTGGCTTAAAAGTTTCATAGAAACTTTTAAAACCCCTTAAAAATAAGCTCATGAATGATAGTTGAAAGAACCCTTGTCCTAATCAAGCCAGACGGAGTTGTCAGAGGTTTATCCGGCGAGATAATATCAAGATTTGAAAAAACTGGGCTGAAAATAGCAGGCATGAAAATGCTATGGGCAGATGAAGAGCTGGCAAAAAAGCATTATATATTGGAAGAGGAATGGGCAAAAAATGTATTTGAAAAAACAAAAATAACAAGAGAGGCCCAGGGCCAGCCATTTCCGTATAAGGATTTTATGGAGTACGGAAAAATGATAAGAGACTGGAACGCAAGTTTCTTGCAAGAAGGCCCTGTTGTTGCCCTAGTCATTGAAGGCCCCCACGCAATAGAGATTACAAGAAAAATGGTTGGCTCTACAGAGCCAAGACAAGCAGCTCCCGGCACAATCAGAGGAGATTTCGCAATGATAGAATCATATCAGATAGCAAATGACAAAAGCAGAGTTCTAAGAAACTTAGTCCATGCCTCAGACAGCATTGAAACAGCAAATAGAGAAATCGCAGTCTGGTTTAAAAACAACGAATTACACGACTACTCTAAAGAGCTGGACAAGCATTTGTAAGATGACAGAGAATAGGGGAGTGACAAGAAAATATTTTATGCAAGCATTAACGGCAAATATTAGCGGTTTGGAATCAGCATTGCGAATGAGAGTTGATATTGAAAAATCTGATTTAGTTGGAAGGCTAGAGGATATTAATAAAACAATATGGTGCAGATCTGTAGAGTTTATGTTAAATGGCGGAGAAGAATACCTTGCTGGAAGGATAGATCGGAAAAGTTCCTCTCCTAAAAAAATAAATAAACAGATATATAACATAATCCTAAAGCTCGCCGATAGATTAGGTGTACCTTTAACAGAAAAACCTTCTCGGCAGGACTATGGAGAATTGGCTTCAATAGCAGAGATGATAGAAGAATATGGAAGAGCATGGCAAGTAATATATGATGATGCAAAAGAAGAAGCGGCAAAAACAACACCAGATTATAACCGGCTAGCTTAAGGCCCACAAATAAAAACAATAATTCTAAAAACCCACTAAATCTTTATTTTCCAGCTCCCATAGTTAAGTGGATATAATAGCTCCTTGCGGAGGAGCAGTCCGAGGTTCAATTCCTCGTGGGAGCATAAAAATGAGAAATAAGATAAGGTCACATCTTTTAAGCTGGCATCTCTGGGCTCTTATAGCAGCCTACATCTTAATATCAGCCTACAACTTCATCAGCATCGATAAAAGCCTCTCATTCTGCTTCAGACACTTTAATATCATTCGTGCCCAAAACCCTGCTAATTACGCTAATGTTCATAGCAGTTTATTTCTTCATAAGAGGCAGACCAAACAGGGAATTGTCAGAAAGCTAAATCAAATCTTTACTCGCCAGCTTCCTCATCCCTTATGCCTTGCTGCGTTATAAAAAACTGGCATTCATTCTCCGGCAAATTCGGAGAGTCAATCAACTTCGCAACTCTGCTCCCGCCTTTTCCACGACGGAAATACATCCTAAAAGTTGAACCGTGAGCCAAAATATGCCCTCCAATTGGAGTTGTCGGATCACCAAACATCATGCCTGGATTAGCCATGACTTGATTCGTTACATAAATAACTAAATTATACTGATCAGCTAATTTCATCAAGCTATGTATATAACGATTAAGCTTCTGTTGCCTGTCTGCTAATTGTCCTCGCCCTGCAAACTCTGCCCTAAAATGCGCAGTAAGAGAATCAATAATTATCAGCTTTATTGGCTCGCCATTTTTAATCATCTCGCCTACTTTATCTAACAATAAAATTTGATGATCTGAATTAAAGGCACGACCGGTTAAAATATTTTTAAGAACAGCATTTCCGTCAAGCCCAAGCCCTGCTGCTATCTGCTTTATTCTTTCAGGTCTAAAAGTTCCTTCTGTATCAATAAATATTGCCTTTCCTTCAGCTCCGCCTTGTTCAAATGGCAGCTGTACATTAACTGCGAGAGCAAATGCAAGCTGTGTTTTTGAGCTCCCGAAAGCACCATATGCTTCAGTAATTGCCCTTGACTCAATCCCCCTTCCTCCCAGAAGTGCATCCAGATTTTTGCTCCCCGTAGTTATATAATTAATATCTTTTCTCTTCTTCTCAAATTCAGTTCCTTCAATAAACCCAAGATTCATCATTCCCCGAGCAGCCTGAATAGCTTTCCTAGCAACACCTTCTCCAACACCGGCAAGCTCACTCAAGGCAGAGGGAGACATAACAGCAAGCCCCATCAAATCATAAACGCCGGCAGCCTCTAATTTAGCAGCAATCCCAGGCCCAATGCCAGGAATATCGGTCAAAGAATGCTCTTTCTCTTCTTCTTTCTTTGCCATATCAACTACGCAATATCATTAATATTTAAACATTATATCATCTCAATATATATTAAAATTATCTTGATAGCCAATGATTAATTAGGGATAAATAGCAATTTCGTGATTATAGCAGAGGACATTAATTTTTCTTCATTTTGTCATCTGATAGATAGGGAAAGATATATGTCTTTCACTATAACTTTTAATTATCTAACAACTTGCTCGTATCTTTATTTTGCTCATTCTATTTTAGCATCTCTTATTCGTTCATATTTGAAATATACCTTGTTATAATATAAAAGCAAACACAAGAGCAACATCAGCAATGCAAAAGCCAGCGAATAAAACATGCTCTAAAGGCCCTCCAACTCTAACACGTCCTTTTGACTCAAGCTTAAAGGGCCAAAAAGGCCTGATACCCTCAATTGTAAAAGAGTCAGCAAGTAAATGCAGTCCATATCCCAAGAAAAATGGAAAAGCCAGAACAGGCCAATAGAAAGCCAATAATGCAGCTATAATTATGCAGAAAGTGAAGCTGTGGAAAATCCCTCTATGTTTTGTAAAGAGCTGAACAACCCTAAATATTCCTTTTCTTCCCACGCTGGAAAAAGCAGAGTCAATATCAGGCAAAACGCTCGCTATTAAGGTAACAGCCATAAATACAATGGGAAAATTCACTTTTTCAACTAAGATTAAAGCAGCGAAAATCCCAATAGCAATGTGTGTCTTTGTCAGCATGCCAGTATATAGAAAATAAAATTATAAATCTATGCCTGTGTCACAGCCTCTAATTCCTTTATCAAACTATCAGCATCAACAGAATCAATTTTGTCTATGCTCAGCTCAACCTTATTGAAATAAGAGTTCATCCTGCAGTTTCCTGTAAAAATCCTTTCTTCCCCGAGAAACTCTTTCTTTTTTACCTGAAAAACTTCTTTTGAAAAAACCTCATCTTTAGTAAATCCGAGATTTTCCAGCTGCTCAATTCCAAAAACAGCTCTTATTGTTTCTGTACCGTCGTCAAGAATAGCATTAACCAAAGCTCTTTTTTGCCCTTCATTTCTTTTATCATCAAAATAAGCAGGGTCAAACATCTGCACAATAACTCCTCTTATATTTGTATATGCTCCTGGCTTGGCGTCCTTTAATCTGCCATTAACAGCAACCCTGTTAATTTTAACATCGTTAATTTTCTCTTTGCTAAGTTTTATATCAGAAAAAGCGTTTAAGTGCATCTCGCCATTCCTCATGCTTGCATTGCTAACCTCAACAACATCCCCTTCCTTCAACTTGTTATTTTCCACAAGCTCGATGTGATGAGTGTCCCACAAAACAACCCTCACGTTAGAGCTTTCATCGCCGACAAAAATATTTGCAACTTTCCCCTCTCTTCCGTTTTTGTTAAAGCTCCTGACAGGCATAATCTTTGTTACCTGCCCAATAATTCTTGCTCTCTTCATCCCGTCAACTAATTCAGAGATTTTCAAAACCTCATTGTCAAAAACTATTCCAAGCTCAGCAGCAATAATCTGGCAAGCTCCTTCTTTGGAAATCAAGCCAGATAATTTTGCCCTTTTCGCTTCAACTCTCCTCTCTATATCCTCTCTCGGCACCCCAGCAGATCTTGCTATCCTCTCAACAAGCTGTGAATAATTATCCATAATAAACAATATTTTAATCATTTAAAAGCATTACTGCACAATTTAGCATATATTTAAAAAACATAAAAACAAAAAAGAATATGGGAATAGCAGCACTTATCCTGAAAATCATGCCATCATCTCCAAGCGATAATTTGCATGAGATAGAAAAGCATGCCAGGCAAGTATTAGAAGAGGAAGGAGCAAAAAACATCTCTTTTGAAACAAAAGAAGTTGCCTTCGGCTTAAAATCCATTATAGTTAAGATGGCATGGCCAGAAGAGAAATCCATTGATATCGCGGAAAACAGGTTATCAAAAATAAAAAACGTCTCTTCAGTCTCAGTTGAAGATTACCGGCGTGCCTTCGGATAACGCTTGAATAATAAAAAGCCAAAGCTCCCGCCAATAAGTCCAAATAATAAATCTCCAAGCGTGTCTTTCACGCCTTTTTGAGTGTCAAGATTAAAAGCAATGTCTATTCCAAATTCAAAAAATTCCCATAATACTGCTGTTAACGAAACAAGCGAGATAATAAAGACGAAAAATATTAGGAAGGGCAGTCTTTCAACAATGTTTTCTCTGTATAAAAAACCAGTTAAGTAAATATAAGTGAAAGCTATTGAAAATCCGCCAAGAAAATGCATTGGAATATCAATCCAAGCATATAGCTCATAAATACCTAAAAAATATAACAAGATATGAAAAACAAAAACCAAAAAAGGAAATATAAATGCATTAATTAGTATTCTAAATAATTTCATAGAATAAAGAATAACAAAAGCTATATAAAAGTTCTTTGAGAGTTTAATCCATGTCGTTAACACAGGAACAAATCAAAGAGCTGAAAAAGCAGTTATCAGAGCAGATAAAGCATCTTCCTGCAGATAAAAGAGCTCAGGCACAAAAGCAAATAGACGAAATGTCTCCGGAAGCGCTGAAAACAATGCTAAATCAGCAGACAGGAAAAGCAGCAACAAGAGAAGACATATTTCGCATGATAGTGGAAGGCAAAATACCTGCTAAAAAAATTAGCGAGAACAAACAGGCAATAGCAGTATTAGATATCAGACCAATTTCAAAAGGCCATGTTATAATTATCCCGAAAAACCCAATAAAGAAATCAGAAGACATGCCACAGCAAGCATTTTCCTTAGCAAAAAAGCTGGCAAAAATACTCACATTAAGATTAAAAGCAAAGGGCACGGAAATCCAGACAGAATTTAAGTTCGGGGAGTACATAATCAATATTATCCCTCATCATGGAACTCCTGTAGATTACACAAAACGCTACGATGCCTCAGAAAAAGAATTATCAGAAGTCCAAAATTTATTCATAAAAAAACCAAAGCCAATTAAAATAAAAGAGCAACTCAAAGAAAAGCAAACTTCAATAATCAAGCTAAAACGAAGAATACCATAATCACAAGCGCTATCAAGAATGCAGGGCTAAACGGAATGCCTTCTTTTATCAGCACTCTCTTCTTCATCTTCCTTAATAATTCAATTTCTTTCATAGTCAAACCATGAACGCTTTTTCTTATCACGTTATTTCTTAACTTAACATCCTCAACAAGCCAATCCCCTTCTGTCAATTTACTTGCGTCAATTAACTTAATCATGTAGCACTTCTCAACAACCCTGGTATAAACCAAAAGCAAAGGAAGAATTATTAATAAAACAAGAAATAAAAGCCCATATAAATAAGAACTTGAAAACAAAATAACAAACCCGATAGCTCCCGCAATTAAAGCCACTGTCAAATAGGTTCTATATTTCATAATTTCCTTTCTAAATTCCTTAACAAATTCTTTCCTGTCTCTATTAACTAAAATCAAAGTGTAAAGCAAGCTGTAAACCGCCCCAATGCCAAATAATAAAAGGGTAAATCCAAAACCTAAAATTAAATAATCATAGGCATTCTGAAAAGGCAAAATCCCTCCTATCCCCATGAGCAACTTTGCATCTCCGCCTGCAAAAGCCCTGCCATAATAAAGCAAATAAGCCAAGGCTGTAAATAGCAAAACCCCAACAAAACCAAGCAAAAAGAAGCTAATATCATTATTTAAAATAGAATAAAATCCTCTATAACCTAAGGCAAAAACAATCAGGGAAAAATTCAGCCAGTTGCTTATCTCTCTTGTTCTTAAATCCTGAAAAACCGCAATAACAATCCATATTAAAGCCAGACCGTACAAAAAGTAATATTGCTCCATATAACAAATTAATAAAAATAGTTTAAATAACTTTCATAACAGTTAAGTTAGCATCTAAGCTATGGTAAAATATAATTATCGCAATAATCTATTAAAATTACATCTATATTAGTAATTATTTAATAAACAATTAAGACAATTTATTTTATAGTCATTTTAGCCCTTTATCTCTGTACTTCCCGCCCTGCTTGTAAACTCTATATCGCCTCTTTCTTCTCAAGTCCTTCTTGCTCCGCCTCTTCTCATAAAATCCGTAATCATCGCCCATATAAATAATAATTATAATGTCTTTTTATATATTATTAAAAATTACTTTCTCTTGCAGCAGAATTCTCCTTGATCCAAATCTGATGCAGGTATAGTATTTTCTAATTCCGTATCACATTGTTGTTGCTTCTTGGTTCCGCCTTGAGCTGCGCAAGTCTGGCTTGCTCCAGAGCAGCCACTTAAAGCTCCATTGTTAAACACAGCACTTTTCTGCTTTCTGCTGCTTAGTTCAGCACATTTGTTTGCAACAGCGTTATTTACCAAGTCGCGATTATCACATTGAATAGTAGAAGTAATCTCCTGCCGTCGCAGCGCATCTTGAATTCTTGCATCTTCGCAATTCACGTAATGATCTCCACCCACATCCTTAAAAGTATAGCAATAGTCAACCGCTGTAATTCCTCCAATCTGCGCACCAGCTTTGCAAACTTGAGCTACCGCCTCTAACCGACTAGGAATCGCTTCGCTTGCTCCAAAAATCTTTTTGAAAAGTCCGGTTGTACCAAAAATGACAACAATCGCAACAACGACAATTACAATAATAGTAATTAACCAAGGAAGAGTAAAACCCTCTTGCCCTCTTTTATTTAACATTAAAAATCTAGGGAAAAGCCATTTATAAATATTATGAGCCCTTCTGCTCTATGGTAATATTAAAATTCCTTATAATTTTATTAGTTCCTCTTTCGCTAGTTACTTTCATATCAATCATCTCAAAAACATAAATTCCATCTTGACTATCAATACTAAACTCTCCTTCCTTAACCTTCTTAAAAAACACTAAATTTCCAGGATAGCCCACATTATATCTTTTAGCAATCTCCTTATACCTCTCTTTAACATCTCCTATCAAACAAGCGCTATCTTGAGAATTATTGCAATTTAGCGTGTCATTCAAAATATCGGATGCAACCTCTAAAGAATATTCTTGTGCAATTCTAGCTTCAGACATAATATCATTAAGCTCCTTAGACTTACTACTAAACTCTTTTCCAGAAAATAAAATAAAGAATATGGTAATTATGCATAAAGCTAAAGCGAGAAATACCAGCAGAACAAAGGGTGCATCTCCTTTCCTATTCATTTAAGCACCCCCCATAGTAATAAACAATTGTCCTATCTTCTCCTCTTATATCTTTAAAAGAAACAATTGAGAAATTCTCTCTATAAATCCTTAGAATATCTTCCCTATCATATCTCTCCCTAATATCAGTTACTTGATGATAAAGAATATCTCTTTCGTCAAAAATGCGTAATATCTCTTCCTCACTTTTTCCCTCATTTCTTAATTTTCCAGCTTCTTCTTCAGCATGCTCGCTTTCGTATCTGTTATAAGAAAGACCTAAAAGCTGTGCACCAACGATAGAAGTTGAATCTTTATCAGGATTCTCAAACATAATAATGCAAGTATTATCGCTATCTTTCTCTTTCAGCAATAAACTAAGAAATTCATTAATCCCAAAAACAAAATTCTCTTTTGTTGAAGAAACCAACTTATCAAAAACTCTAATATTTTTACCAGAAACAGCAACTTCTTCAAGTATTAATCCTCCAGACTCGCTATAATATCCTTCGCTACTCAAACTAGGCGCTCTGCTGACTCTCATACTAGCTATAATAAACAAATAAACAATAATAATTACCACAATAAGAATAAATACAGGAATAGACGTTACAACCTTACCAACCTGCCCTTTTTTTGAAATCATACTGTCCTCCTGTCTGTTATCTGGTTGCTGCCCGTAATAATCTCGTATTTCTTATCGTTCTTCTCAATCACTTCTATCTTACATTTAGGGTAACTAGGATTATCTCTTGCGCCCTTTAAAAAACAAGCTTCAAAATTACCTCCTTCAATAACTAACGGCTTTTCTTCTTTTAAGCAATCTGAACTATCCTCGCATATTTTGATAATAAGCTTTCCTGTACTTAAAGAATCTTTATTAATATTGCAGGCGCTATAGAAATTATTCTTAAAGCTTTCCGCATTTAATGTCAAAGAATCGTTATTCATAATACATTCCCTAATGCGAAAATTCAAAATAGCTGCGTCAATATTTTTATAATCATAGGGGGTTCCAAAATAAGCATATATTCCAAGACTAATGCCCCCCACAATAAGCACTAAGAAAAAAACAAAGGCAATGCCCATAACCTGGTTCCCAACTGTCTGGGCTTTTTTATCCATTCTCTCCTCCGCTTCGCTGTGCTTCAACAACCTTAAAGTTAAAGACATTAGTCGGCACTCCTTGTTTAATCCCAAAATCAACAATATCCACATCATTGAAATAATGGTAACAGGTTCTCCGCCCTTTACTTAATTTTACGCAGACTTCGTCTCTGCTATTATAAACAACAAACATCTCGCTAAAATCAATTTCATTCCTTAGCCCTATCTCTGTTCCTTTATGTACATCCAAACTTATCTCATCCCCGGGCTCTGCCAAATTAATTACCTTAACAATCTCTTTGGCATAATACTCTTCCCAGACAGCAGCGCCATTCCTCTGCTGCCATATAACGCCTAAAAGCAAAAGAGTGAAAAACACAATCAAGATAAGATAAATAGCATAATCCATTAAAAGCTCAGTAAAAGTTCCTCTTTTATTCATATTCCTAACAATTAAATTGAAGATTTAAACCTTTATAACTAAGAAGGGTAGTTGCCATAGCAAACTTGTTTCCCATTTTCTTCAACAACTCTCGTACCGATACCAAAAACATCTTTGCGGTCAACATAATGGCTTTTTTTAATAGAAAGATTAGAGTTTTTAGAAATAATTAATTCTAAGGCTACACTTCTCTGCCCGCTAGTATCCTCAAGGATATTTCCTTTACTAGGCTCAATTACTCCTTCCACTTGCCCATAAAATCCAAATGGCTTCTTCGTCGGCCAGTCAATGCAGTTCTCGCCTTTAAAAGTAATCACGTTTCTTATGCGCAAATCAACATTATCAAACTCTACATTTCTGCAAAATCCTCTATCTTGACATAAACTAATTTGCTCAGGAAGAATATTAGGGAAGTTACTTATTTTGCTTGCAGGAGGACATATGCACAAGCAAGCTCCTAAACACTTTTCAGGCCTGTTTTCATCTTCATTATACCCTGCAAGACGCCAATCCTTAACCCATATAAAAGTAAAGCTATTCTCTTCACCCTCGTCTAAGGCGTTAATCTTGGCAATTATAGAATCTAAAAGTTTCTGGGCATTTTTTGAATCCTGATTTTGATATTTCTCCAAAATCCTATCCCCAACAACCACAAGCAATGCAATGCCTATTGCAGCAATAACCAATGCTAATAAATTGCTAGTAGTAAAAACATCTCCTTTTTTCCTCATTTTATAAATTACCCTCAATTCTATAACATAACTGATTAATAGTATTAACATCATTATAATCAACAGGCTTCACAATTGAGCATCCTTTTCTTAGCTTTCCATTTTCTGTTTCTCCACTAGCGAACTGCCCGCAATGCTGAACAGCAAAATCCTGATTCTTCCCTGTCTGGTAATAAGCAAACCCTCCAGCAAGACCGCTTACAACTGCAGTAGTCCCTACTTTAAAAAGTACCCCCAACCCAAGAAAGTTTGTAAATCGTCCAACGGGGCCCAAGAACAAACTGCCTCCAACAAGTATTCCAGTATTAGTTCCTGTCCTTACTGCTTCATCTAAAGGCTCTCCCTTAGCAAGCACTTGCATAAACACATAGGCAATTTCATCACTAACTGTCTCAGAGCCACTATTAACTAATTCTACAATTTCTCCAGGGTAAGACCTTACTTGCTCGTCAGTAAATAACTGCAAATAGGTTTTCTTTGATTCGGGAGTTGGTTTTTCAGTTGCCAAATATCTAGCCATATCAACCTTAGAAAGTATGTCTCTCCTTTTTTCTAATTCTTCAGACAAAGCAATCCTAGAACATATAAAACAAACAGGCTTGGCTCCACTAACTCCAAATAAACCGCTACCAACGTCCAAGATTGTTGATGTTAAATCACTAGCATCAGAACCGCTAAACAAATCTAACTTTCCCTGTCCCATTAAATCCCAGCAATTATACATAGATTCAGCAGATGTTTTCTCAATCATTCTTGCCGCCTTGCTAGTAGAGCTCGCATCATTTCCTTTAGGAAGCTTAATTGTTTTTACATTTTCTTCCCCAACAAATTGTGAACATTCATCTCCCAAGCCCAAGCAAATTTTCTTAGTAGAACATTTTAAAGGCAAAAGTCCTTGTGTGCTCTCCCAAACACTAGCTCTGCTCAAAACACTCAAACGGCAGATCTCATCATCAGACTGCCCAATTAAATCAAGTCTAAAAAGTAAGGATAAGATAATGGCGAAAGATGCAATTACCACAATAAGACCTATAATAACAGCAGGGGAGAGCAAATCCCCTCTTTTTTCAACCATATATTCAAGACGAATAATCTATTTATAACTATTACTAAATATCAAGAGATAGCTCTAACAAGATAATATATGGCTGCCCCAACAGCAAGAAGAAATATAATCCATAAAACTATGGTTAAAAGATTACTGCCCTCAATAGAAATCCCTTTTTTATCCATAACATACCGCAGAAAAGATAGTTAATATAATTAACTCTCAACAAAGACTTTTTCAAAAGCAGAATTATAATTATTTATTAAAATATCCTTGAATTGCTCCCTATCTTTGCCGCTATCTATCTGTCCATCTCCTGGGCGGTAAATCTCTGCCTCTGCTGCATTCCTTATACTATAAACTACAACATTGCTATAGTCCCTTCTTGGAAATGTTCTATCAAAAATAGGAGCGATTTTCTCAAGCCCTAAAAGAAAATCTTGCTGCTCTGCCTCAGACATTTTAAAGTCGGAATCATAGTGAGTAGCAAAAACATAATCTCCGTCATTGTCCATCACGTACCATCCTTTATTAACATCCTTACCCAATCCTGGTTGGACAACAACTCGTTGAGGAATCCCCCAATATAATCCTTGCACACCTATAAAATTATCAAATGAAATCCTGAATTGCGCATTGTTAACAAAATTAATTTCGCTGGCTTCTGAACATTCTAAATAAGGCTCTTCCTCAATAGCAGCGTCATATAAATCAACAACCAGATAAATCCCAACATTCCTCAATAACTTAACTCGGTAATTATTCCCATCAATAGAAATAAATTTCTCGCAATCCCTTCCCTCTAAAATCTGGTCTCGCCATGCAATTATCTCCTCCTTTTCAGTAGCATCCAATTCTCTTACCTCTCTTCCCCTCCCGTCACTAAACTTCCCGTTAAATGTAACTCTTATCGCAGGAACCTCGCCCACAATAGCACCAGGCTTTTTCTCACCATCTAAATTTAAGTAGCCTAGAAAATCAAAAATAGATCTCGGAGAAATAGGGCTTTGATAATAGACTGGTTTAAGATAAATAGCATCAGAATAATCAAAAACATCGCTTCCCTTGCGCTCTGTGAAAAAATAAAATCTTGCTACCCCCTCCCTCACTAAGTTAGGATCCATTTCCTTATCATTAAACTTAAACTTCTTTCCCTCGGGAAAATTTATCCACTTTGTCCCAGTATGATACTGAAGAGGCCCAATAGAATACAAATAATAATATCTATCATTAACAATAACGCTCTTAGGATGCATTAACTCCGCTCTAATTAAGCCATTTTCAGAAAGGGGCTTAGATGGACTTTTAAATTCCCATAGATAACTAAAATAATTCAATAATTGGTCTCCAAAAAGAAGAGTTCCTCCCCCAACAATAATAATTATAGCTACTCCTATGATTACCGCAAGTAACTCTCCAGCTATGGCTTTTTTATTCATCTTCCAAATTTAAGCACCCGATTTATAAAATCAGTTATTGATTCTCCCTTTCCAAGTACGGTATAGAGCAATGTCCCTAATAAGAACAAAACAATAAGCCCAAGTATCCAGAAGACAACAGGCGGAAATGCCACAGACATGCCTCTACTTTTTTTCATTTAAATTATAATCATTATCCAATTATAAATCTACCCATAGTTAAACTTTATAACATCCCTTCCCTCTATAAAGCAGTAAAAAGAGGCAGGATGGTAAGCACAGAGGAAATTCTCCGAAAGTACGGCAGTAAGATAGAATCAGAAATAAGAACAACTCAATTAGGAGATTATTCACGAGAGTACCTGCAGTTTAAAGAAGACATGCTCCCAGAAATGTCCCGCTATAAACGCTGGGCAGAAGCTCTTGGAAATATAATAAAGCTCAAACTATCGCCAAAAGAAGAAGCAAAAGTCCAGCGCCGTTTAGACATAGCCCACTTAGACATCACTCCATCGCAATCAGTTACTCTTGCAGCAGTCTCTTTCATCCTGGTTTTCCTGGCAATATCCCTGATAACATTAGCAATATATCTAATAACAAGCACATTCCAGTTATTATTCTTATTTCTAGGCATTGTAACATCTGTCTTTATTTTTTATTATGTTTATGGCCTGCCAAAAAGGCTGGCAGCTGCCTGGCGATTAAAAGCATCCTCGCAGATGGTTCCAGCAGTCCTCTATGTCGTAGTTTATATGAAACACACATCTAACTTAGAAAAAGCAATTGAGTTTGCCTCGCAACATTTAGAAATCCCTCTCGCTTTAGATTTCAGAAAAATATTCTGGGATGTTGAAGTAGGCAAGTTTTCAACAACAAAGCAGTCACTTGACAATTACCTGGCAACATGGCAGGACTACGCTCCAGAGTTTGTTGAATCATTTCACTTGATAGAATCCAGCTTGTTTGAGCCAAATGAAGCTCGTAGAGTACAGATCTTGGAAAAAGCGCTTCAGATTATTCTCGACGGAGTTTATGAAAAAATGCTCCGTTATTCCCGTGAAATCCGCTCTCCCTTAACAAACTTATACATGCTCGGAATAATACTTCCAACATTAGCTTTAGCATTATTGCCATTGGCATCAACTCTTCTAGGCGGAACTATCAAAGCGCATCATGTCTTTGTTTTATTCAACATTCTCATTCCCTTCTTAGTATTTTACATGACATCTGAAGTCCTTCTCAAACGTCCGGGCGGTTATGGAGAAAGCTCTGTCCTCGAGCTAAATCCAAATTATCCAAAATTTAAATCGAAACAGCCCTGGATAAAAGCATTTTTAATCTGTTTCCCCATATTCTTATTAGGACTGCTTCCATTCATCTTCCAAATTTCAATAATAACAGATTCATTGGGCTTGCAAAGCGACTATTCCTTATCCCAGCTAGGAATTCCATTTTTTGAAAATTCAGAAACGAAATTATTTGATTTCAAAAATGTAGAAGGCAGATCAATAGGCCCATTCGGCACTTTCGCCATTCTTCTCAGCTTATTAGTTCCATTATCAATAGCATTATTTTTCTCAATCGCATACCGCTTAAAAACCAAGGAAATGATAAAAGCCAGAAATGAAACCAAAGAATTAGAAAAAGAATTCACAAACTCTCTATTTCAACTCGGAAACAGGTTAGGAGATAACATACCAGCAGAAATAGCATTTTCAAAAGTAGCTGCAACAACGCAAGGACAAAGAACCCAAAATTTTTTCGCTTTGGTAAATCAAAACATTCAGCAGCTAGGCATGTCTGTTGAAAACGCAATATTTGACAAAAGAAGAGGTGCGCTAATTTTCTATCCATCTGCATTAATTGCAACATCAATGAGAATCCTAGTAGAGTCAGTTAAAAAGGGACTTCAAGTTGCAGCCCGCTCATTAATGTCTATATCTGAATATGTGAAAAACATACAAAAAATAGACGAGCGTTTAAGAGATTTGTTAGCAGAAGTTGTATCAGACATGAAATCAAACATGACTTTCTTAGCCCCTTTACTTGCCGGCATTGTCGTCGGCTTGGCAGCAATGATTACAGCAATTTTAAACAAGCTAGAAGCCCTAAAAACACTTGGCGAAGGGCAGGAAGTAGCAGGCCTCGGCTCATTAGAAAACATTCTCACTTTATTTGATATATCTTCTATGATTCCGCCCTATTTCCTCCAAATCTCTATCGGCCTGTACATTGTACAAATAATCTTTATCCTAACAACAGCCCTAGTCACAGTAGATGCAGGCAAAGACCCCCTAAGAGAAAAGCACGAACTTGCCAAAAACCTAAGAAGAGGAATCTACCTCTACCTCGCAACTGCCCTCCTCTCTATCCTCGCCCTCTCAATATTAGCAGGCGTCGCGCTTGGCAATATTGCTGGCTAACTAGATTAACTTTCTACCTACAAATAACCTAAATAACAATATTTAAATAGTTTGTAGGTATACTTTATTTATGAAAATAACTACCAAGAAGAAAGGCAATAAAAAATATTATTATCTCAGGCACTCCTTCAGAAAAGATGGCAAAATAATAACAAAAGAAAAATATCTTGGTGCTGAAATTCCAAAAAATATTAACAATATTCTGTCAGAATTAAAGAAAGAAATTCAGGCAAGCGTAAATAAAAAATTAAAGTTAATAAAGGAAAATTTCCAAAGAGAATGGAAAAGAATTCCTGAAAGTGCAAAAAAAAGAGAGCTTGAGGAAATTTCCATTGCTTTTACTTACAATACTAATGCTATTGAAGGCTCAACAATCACTCTAGAAGAGACAAGAGAAATAATTCATGATAAAATAGCTCCAAAAAAACCATTAAGAGATGTTAAAGAAACAGAAGCGCATAGCAAGGTATTTCTTAAGATGCTGGAAAAAAGACAAAAAATTACTAATGAGTTATTATTGCAATGGCATAAAGAAATATTTGGAGAGACCAAGCCAGATATTGCGGGCCAATATCGGGATTATTTGGTAAGAATTGGTCCATATCTTGCACCAGACTGGCAGGAGGTTGAAAAGATGATAAATAAACTTATAGCCCTCATTAAACCTAACAACAAAATAAATGCCGTAGATCTTTCAGCACGAGCTCATTACAAATTTGAGAAAATTCATCCGTTCGGAGACGGGAATGGGCGTATAGGCCGTCTTTTAATGAACTATATGTTATGGCGCGCTGGCTATCCTATGCTGATTATTGAATATAAAAAGAGAAAATCATATTATAAAGCCCTTCAGAAAGATGAAGATGGCTTTGTTTCATATTTTCTGAGAAGATATTTAGCAGTGCATAAAAGCAGATATGCCTAATCTCAATATCGAATTTTACTATCTCTCTAAAGTGATAACATAAAAAGGTTTAAATACCTTATATGAAAGATAATTATATGCAAAGTTTATACCAAAAATTGAGAAAAATAGAAAGAACTAGTCTGCCTGATGTAGCCGAGAGCAGACAAGCCGAGTTATTAGAAAGCGAAGCACGTCAAAATAACCTCTTATCTCAAGTAATAACAGGCGATAGAGATCTAGTAAAAAATCATTTAGAGTATTATATACATCAAAGCCTTTACCCAAGTTCCGGGGCGGATTTAAAAGAAGAAGATAGATTTGATGTAAAAGAAAAAGAATCCGAGCTCAGAGAATTAGTAGGAGATACCAACCCACGTAATAGAATCTATAGAATCTGTTATAATCTCGGAGCAGCTGCAATAATTGCAATAGGTTTAGATTATATAATAAACCAAATTATTCTAAAGCAACCACTACATCCCGATATAAGATTCGGGATAATGGCTGGCGTAATTTTCGCTGGAAAGTATAGATGTGGTTCGTTATTTGATTTTGCGAATAAACTAAATAAAAGAGCTAATTATATAGAAGGCATTATAGATCGCGTATATGACACAAGCGATTCTGATGAAGCCATTCAAATTTTGAATTAGTTCTACCAATTACCCTTCTTCATCCATTCATAATCCTTATAACCTTATTCCTTTGTAGAGGGGACGTTGTGAGTGCAAAACAGCTACTTTGGCCCTTTGGGCAGACTCAGGATATTCGCCATTATTCCAGCCAAGCCAACCTCCCCCAATAACATAACTTGCTAATCCCCTAAAGTTTTCACTATCAACTTTATATTGGCCAAAGGAAACTTCATCATCACTATCCGATACCCTAATTGGGATCATTACTAATCCATCCACCAATTCTGTCAATGGTATTTTTCCTTGTTTTTCTGTAATAAGTCTTTCTAACTCATACTTCACTACTTCTGGCGGTGAAAACTCGGATGACCCAAAGCATCTGTCAGCTAGTTCCCCTAAATATGCGGAAAATCTCTCCCAGAACGCTTCTTCTCCAAAACTTGGAAGGTTAACTGCCTTTGCTTCTGGCTTTTCTGCAAAGTGTCTTAATGCGTGATGTACAGCTTGTGTTGGAAATGCAAATTCCCCGAATCTGAACCCGCTTGTAAAAGCTGAGAAAAATCCTCCTTCAATTGCTCCGTGAGATGTTGTTTCTATTCTGAGCGTCATGTTCTTAATTTACTATATGGTATCGTCTAAAGGATATATTTAAACTTATCGTTCCTTTAAAGTGACAATATTAATAAATTTTAATATGTGTTGGTGAATCTTATCAGATTCGTTAGAACTGTTCTCGGCGGCATCATGGGCTAAGATATTAGCGGAAAGTCACAAATCAGTGCAATATTTATCCATTTTCTTGTAAAGTTCAAGAAACTCGTGAGACAAAACGCCCGGAATGAATCTCTTCTTCTCTTCGTCAGAGAGATGAAACAATTTTTTAATCGACCATGCTTCGAATCCCTGTGCCTGATTTTTCTCTGTCTTTAAACCTTCAATTTTTCCTTTATAGAGATAAATAAATTCCGTTTTAAAGGCATAATTAATTTTCCCAGTCGTTTGGTCTTCTGCTCGCATCTTAATTTTTTTCAAAGTGATAATGTCTCCTTTAGAAAGGTTTACTCCTGTCTCCTCTTTACATTCTTTTATAGCAGTTTCTTCATAGCTCATTCCAAGTCCGACATGTCCGCCAACGGTAGAATCGAGAAGATCAGGATAAGTATCTTTAGTCTTTGCTCTATGCTGAAAAATTATTTCTCTATTTGGCGTAATAAACCAAACGTGAACTTCTCTATGCAAAAGCCCTCTTTGATGAATTTTCTCCCGAGACTCAGTACCAATTACTTCATCTTTTTCGTTCACAATTTCAAGAATTTCATTACTCATTTTAAATTACCCCTTCCCAGCTCTTTCGTACAGCCACTTCTTCCAGGCAGGAAAAACCCTATCGCTTAAAGGCAAGCCAAATTCCTCAGTCACCTTATCGCTGATAATATGAAAAACGTTATTAGACAAGACAACAAACCCTGCCTCAAGTAACTGCGGCATGTTAAACTTCTTGGCAGCATTAACTAATTCTTGTTTTATCTTAGCTCTTAAAAGAATATTGTCATAAATAGCATCCCAATTTCCAGCCCATCCTCTAACATTGGCGCCGACAGCTTTAATCACTTCTACCTCTCCATTAATCATTTCATCAGTCGGCTCTAACTCGTCTTTCTCAACGTTATATCGCAATAAATCAACAAATCCTTTTTCCTCCAAAGGATCTTTTGTCCAATGCTTTCTGACTTCAGCTAACTGCACAACTCTTTTCCTAGAATGCAAGCCATCCGGCGTTCTAATAGGATTTGCAATTAATACTAAATCAGTTGCCTTAAAACTTGTAACAGGAACTCCTAAATCATTAACTAATCTGTCAAATACCCCATAAGGAGAAGCTCCGTGAATTGTTCCAGCAACAACATTCGCCAATGCACCGACTCTCATAGCTTCATAAAGCGCGCGGGCCTCCAAGCTCCTCACTTCCCCGACAATAAGCGCACTGTCTCCTAATCTCAAACTTGCCCTGATTCCTTCTGATGCCTCAATCTCAGTCGTGCTCTCTGTTAGTGCGCTCCTTACTTTCATCCTCTGAATATTAAATCCTAACTTCCTAAGAGAATCAACAGGCAATTCTAAAGTGTCTTCAATAATTATCTGGCGATACTTCGGAAGTATTTCCAACATTAGCGCACCCAAAATCGAGGTCTTGCCACTCCCCCTAGTCCCAGCCACAAGAAGGGTGCGAGAACCTGAAATCAAAAAAGAAAGCAAGCCGGCTGTAAAAGAATTCATCATCTTGTTCTCAATAAATAAAGGCAATGTCCACGGCTCGTCACGAGGTCTTCTTATAGTAAAAGCAATTCCATAAGGAGATAAAGGCCTCTGAATCGCAGCAACTCTCGCCCTTACCTTGCCATAATACAAATCAGTATCTAAGATTGGATTTGCTTCATCTAAAGGCCTTCCAGACTGCAATCTTAATTTCGCAGCCCATGAGTCAGCGTCTTCATAACTAGGAATAACATTAGTCATGCACTCTTCATAAACCCCGTGCCTTATGTAAACAGCATTTTGAGATATAGGCGCATTCAGATAAATATCCTCCAGATTTTTATCAAGCAGCAGAACTTCAATTAATCCAAAGCCAATTGTCTGCCGAACTAATATCTTGGCAAGCCTATTTAACTCTCTATAAGTCAAAGGAATTCCTTTTGTCTGTGACAACTCGCTCAGCAAATCCCTAGCAACATTAAAAAAAACAGCCCTCGTTCTTTCAGCATCAATAAATTCCTCTGCCTTGGGCTGATGCTCAATCAAAACACCTCTTCCAGTGTTCAAAAGCAAATGATGCTCCTCACTCAAGCTGTATTCAGGAGGCATTATATGATAAAAATAACTTGTGTCATTTTCTTTCTTTAATATAGTTACAGGAATAATTTCATCTTCAAACTCAATCTCGTATTGATGAACAAATTCAGCTTTCTCAGGCAATTGAGCAACTAATCTCGTAAAAGTGAAATTAGGCAAAATATCAGCCCTGAAAATAGAGCTATAAGCATTCCTATCTCCTATAGCAAAAGTGTCAATAACTTCTAATAAAGAAGATATTAATTTTGTTTTTTCAAGCATTCCTTTTATTCTTTCAAGAAAAAGAACATAGTTGGACTTTGCTTTCCCAATTTTAGATAGGTTCTTAATTAATCTTTTTAATTCTAAATAACATCCAACAGGATCCTGCCTTAGTAAAGTCATTACATAACTTAATTGCTCATGCGCTGTCCTAACATCTCCATATAATGATAATTTTTCAGCACTCAACACACGTTCCTGCTTCAGTAAAAAGGTATAAAGCTGCGCAACCTCCCCAAGCAGCATAATCTGCTCAAACGGATAATGATAATTTCTCTGCTGTACAAATATCACTCTCGAAACATTTGCATTTTCAGTCAAGGCATCAATTGTCCTTCCCATGACTTCAGCACTCTCTGCAATGCTAGGCACAAAACTCGCCCCTAAATAATTAACATAGAGTATAGTCTCCCCCTCTTTTCTCTCAACCTCTACGCTGTATAAAGGCGAGTTCTGCTTGAACATCATCTTTAAATGTAAAACTTAAAGATTAAATACATTTCTACAACAAGCTCGCTATCTAAGACCTTTAATTGTCTTAATAACCTCGCGATATTTATCGACAGAAAGATAAAATCCAATATCAATCATCTTATCTATGTACCTTACCGCTTCATTTTTTGTGATAATCTTTTCTTTAACTAATTGCAATAACAGGTATATTGAACCATGATAATTTATGCCAGAGTATTTAGCAAAATTTCTCCCCTGTTCTTCATCCATGATAGCAACGCCGTTAATTTGCTTTGCCAATCCCAGCACTTCTTTATCAGCATTACTCAATAAGTTATCGCTGATATTATGTGGCACGCTTACATTTTTAATAGTGAATAGTTTGTTTTCAATTAATTTCTCTATTTCCGCAATTTCTTCATCTTTTCTTTCTTTTCCTTTAGTAATAACTTCTTCATAAACACATTTAGGAATTAATTTTCTTCCTTTTAATAATGCAATCTTGCCTAACAGATTAATCTTCCCAAAATATATCAAACTTGAAGAGTCAAAAATAAAGTCCATGTTTATTCCCTATTTAAACGGAGCAATGTCCTCATCAATAACGCTGTCTTTAACCCACCTTGTCTTCTTCTCTTTAATTTTCTCTATAATGTCCCAAATACTAACGCCCGCTATTTCAGCCGCCTTTGAAATTGTTATCTTTCCTTCTTCTAGCAGCTTAAGAGCATAATCCTCTCTCCATTGCTGCAATGAGTCAAATAAAAGCCTCCTGATTGCAGTCGCCTTTTCCAAATGCTCTGCTCGCATGTATTCTTCAAGCTCTCTCTCAAGCCCCTTAGATACCCTAGTAGAAATTGTTATTTCAGTCATATGTTTACCATGTATACATAGTTTATAAAGTTTACTGATTCTTTTTTATCAAGAAAAATTCTTTATCAAAACCATTATAAACTCGCCAGTCTTTGAGCTAAAATGCCTGAAGAAATATACGCCCCGCAAGTTAATGCAGAACTGATTACCAAACTCAGAGATTTAGAAGAAAAGCATCGCCTTTTAAAAGAACGAGTGTTATTAATAGGACAAAACCTAGTAACAGAAAGAGAAGAAATCTTTTCCACCTTACAGGAAATGAAACGCACATTATTGCAGTTAAAAGAAGAAAATGCAAAAATGAAAGAGTTCGTCCAAAGGTTGTCAGAGCATACAGAAGGGCTTGCAAGAAAAGAAGAGCTATTAATTTTGCAAAGACAGCTTGATATTTTAAATCCAAAATGACATTACTAGAAGAGGTAAAAAAGATGCAGCAGCAAGGCATGGCTGAGGACCAAATAATCCACATATTGAGAGATAAAGGAATTCAGTACAAAGACATAGCAGAAGCATTATCGCAAACAAAAATTAAAACAGCCGTGGAGCAGCCAGATGCTTATCCTCAGCAATATTCAGAAGATTCTTCATCGCTTCCAACAGGCACTCCTGCAGGGATGGAGCCATCTATAATGAGCCAGATGCAGCCAATGATAGAAGAAGCTCCCCAAGAAGGATATTATCCTCCTGCTCCAACACCGCAATATGCACAGCAAGCACCAGTGCAGGAATATCCTGCCCCAGCCCCTGGCCAAGAATATGCCTATGATTACTCTCAATATCAGCAGCCAGCAATAAGCGCTGATTTAATTTCAGAAATAGCAGAGCAGGTTGTGGTTGAAAAACTCTCTGACCTAAGAAAAAGTCTTGAGAAAGTAATTGACATGAAAACCACTTTAGATGCTAAAATAGATTTTATGGATGAAAGATTAAGGAAAATAGAAAAAACAATAGATGTATTGCAGTCATCTGTCTTGAAAAAAGTAGGCGATTACGTGACAAACATTCAGGACATTAAGACAGAATTAATAGAAACTCAAAAAACATTCTCTAAGTTATTGCCAGAGAGAAGAAAACCGCAACCAGAGCATCATCCGCAAATACATCATACCCAGCATACGCATCACGAAAGTAAGCCTCATCATCCACATACAGAGCATCATAAGCATCACAAGCCCCCTCGCTCCCCTCCTAAAGAGCATAAAAAGTAACATTATTTTTATGATTAATAAAAACAAATGAAAAGAGAAGTATCTTTCAAGAATAGAAAAGGAATTATCTTGCGAGGATTTGTTCATGAACCCAAAAGATACAATACTGCAATCATCTTTTGCCATGGATTCCCTAGTAGTTCAATTGGAGATAATGCAAAACGGACAGCAAAGACTTTTGAGAAGTTAGATTATTTAGTGTTGAGGTTTAGCTTCAGTGGAAGTCCGCCATCTAATGGAAAATTTGAAAATAAGTTAATGAGCCAAGAATCTAGGGAGATAAAATATGCAATTGATTTCCTTACAAAAAATTATTCATTTAAGAACCTTATTTTATATGGTCATTCGACAGGAGCAATCGATGTATCTTTATACGCTTATAAAGATAAAAGAATAACTAAGGTCATTTTAGGCAGTGCGGTAGGAAACCTCAAACAGGCAGTACATTACGATTTCACAAATGAGCAAATAAACTCTTTTTTAAAAAAAGGATATATAATCTATAATCGCCCTGGAAAATGGGTTAATAAAAAGCGCCTAAACAAAAAGTTTTACAACGAGTTCTTTAAACTTGATGTAATCAGCGCAATAAAAAAGCTCAAACGCCCATTATTAATAATTCATGGTGAAAAAGATGAGGCAGTTCCTGCTAGAAAAGATCCAAAAGAATTGTACAAAATAGCTAATAAACCAAAAAAATTAGTTATAATAAAAGGAGCAGATCATTCTTTCACTAAACCTTTTCATTGGAGAAAAGTTGTTAAAGAGATTCAGAAATTTATCAACACCTAGTTACTTCGCCTTAATCAGCACCCAGCTCACAACACCAGCAAGCAATATCAATAACACTGCGCCGATAACAGGCGGTGAATAAAGAAACCATGCTCCAGGAGCTGTCCCAAATTCAGGGCTTCCGGGCAAATATGGAGCCAAAGTGTCAGAAAATACAACAACGCCAGATATAAAGAATACAATTAAGGCAATAATAACAAATAGCATGCCAAGCCCTTTATGAAATCCTTCTGCCTTGCTCCCAATCAAGCCAAGAATAACCATCAAAAAGAATAAAGAAACAAGCAAAGCCCCAAACCATGGTGTTACTGTTTCAACATATCTCCTAACTCCTGCAGCAGAAACAAACAGCGCTGCAATTACCAATGAAATAAAGAGCATCGCCCATTTTGACTCTCCCAACAACTTAGACTTGTAAAGAACAGCAAACACAACGAGAAAAACTACAAAAAACGCCAGTATTGGCGCAAAATACGTCACTGCAGATACATCGGCTGGCATTTTATCTTAGTTTCGGAAATGGCAAAGTTATTCCTGTAGGAGCAGGCTTTTCACCAGCAGTCACAAAAATTGCCACTATAACAATTATCATAATAATCCCTCCAACTATAAGCCCCCAATAATCCTGCCAAAAGAATGAATCAAACCATGCAAACTGGTTGAATGACATTATTGCAATAATAATAGCCGCAACAACGCCTGCAATTGCAAATCCAATAAACCATCCTTTCACAGATTCCTGATACAAAAATAATCCGCTTAAAATTACAACTGCAAGCAAAATAGACAGAGTAACTCCTAATCTAGGAAATATCTCTGTGAAGAAAATTGATACATAAGGCACTCTAATAGCCAACAAAGCAATTACCAAAGCAATAATAATATTAATCCCCCTATTTCCGCCCAATATGTGAGTAGACGCCAAAATCCCGAAAATAACTGCAAAAATCAGCAAAAACGGCAATAGCAAGTCAAACACCCCAACAGCTGCCCATGTGGTAAACAAATCATAAATTGTAAACGCCATATATGTTGATATAAAAATGCATTTATATATATTTCTAAAGTAAAATTGAAGTAAATAATTATTAATCCGAAACCTGCTTATTTATCTTTAATGCCTATGCAACCAATTAACTTTCTTTCCTTAATATAAATAAATAATAATTACAAAGAAATCCTATCAGGATTTCTTTTCCTTGCTTCCAACAAGCGCAACCACAACAGCAACAATAATAGCTCCTATAAAAACCAAATTAGTAATTAATACAGAACCTCCCTCTCCGGTGTTAATCAAATCCCTGACATAATCCCATGCCCCTGTCGCAACCATAACTGCAATAATAACTCCTATAGCAGCTAAAATGCCGACAACAGTTATAACATGCTTATTCAAGCCAAACTCTCCTGGCTTGAAAGTCATGCCGTAAATCAGCATGAAAACAAGCAAAATAACAGCGGCAACAGCCAAAAATGGAATCAATGATATTATAATCCCGGTTGCGTAGCCGAAAGAAACAGTTATTATAGCTATCATCAAAGAAATTAAGGCATCAATCTGCCTCTTTCCCTTGCCCAGCATCTCTGTCTTCTGCAAAATCGCAAACACCAGTGTAAAAACAAGAATGAAAGGCCATACCACTTCAACAAGCAGTGGATGCGATAAAATTGTCTGCGCCATACCTGAAATAAAGATTAATTGTATTTAAATATTGTGTAAACAATATTTAAGCTTGAGAATGAAATTGCTCAAAGTTTAAAGTTTCCTTTTCCAATTCCCGCTTAATCATTATCCAATAATATCACTAAATATTAATCCAAATTATGGAGAATTCTGTTAATTAGAGCACATTTTTGTCCAGAATTCTCGAGATAGATAATTCCAAAAATATTGTTCCAATCAAGGGAATTATCTATAATTTATCAAACATAATTATTTGTTTAATTCTCTATAATTATCCTCCTATAAATAATTCATAATTACCCAAAATAACATTAATCAGGTATTAATTCAAACCCTTTTTTAGATTATTTACCAAATTAATCATCCTTTAAAATTAACTAAACCCGCTTTCCCCAGAAGAGCTTTCCATTGCTGGCTCTGCCCCAACATCCACAGAGTCCTGCCTTGAAGGCAAAGAAGCCCTGTTAACTATGAAAACATCTCCAATTGCCTTGACAAACTGGTGCGGAATAATAACTCCCTTCGCTCCTCCCAAAACACCCATAAATCCTCCTCCAATCTTAATCTTCCATCCGTCAATTTTATTATCCATTAAATTAACTTCCTCTATCTGTCCAAAATAATCGCCTTCAGAAGTATAGACATGTTTTCCAACCATATCATTCAGTTTATTTATCCTAAGCATACTTTCCATTATAAAATAGTCTTTTTATAGTTTGCGTTTTTCAAAAATATATATCTCACTGATAATACGCAAGTTTTTATAACTCAAAAACCCTATAGAAAGATGGATTCGAGAGAGATTTTTCACCTTCTCATTGCAATTCTAGTCTTAGCTATTGTAATCAGCTTCGCCAATGCTCTCAAAGGCAACTTTTTATCAATTGGTCTTGCCCTTTTATTTGCATTTCTCATCATTGCATTCAATGTCGTAGGCAAAAAAATAGCTGCCAGTTCATTAGACGTAGATGTTGAAAACGAATTATGGTTCTGGGAGCGTTATGGATTAAAACCAGGCTGGCATCTTGAAAAGCCCATTCCATTGGGTGTTATTCTGCCCCTAGTATTAACAGCCTTTTCAGTCGGAATAGTTAAATGCATGACTCTTATAACTTATGAAACAAAAGCCCTAAAAAGAAGGGCAGCGCGAAGATTTGGATTTTACAGCTTCGCAGAAATGACTGACTGGCATACTTCTCTGATTGGGGCAGCTGGAATTGTCGCAGTATTAATTCTGGCAGTAATCGCATATTTCATCCCAGGAATTGAAGGCTTAACCAAAATGGCAATCTATTATTCATTCTGGAATCTTATTCCCTTTTCAAAGTTAGACGGAAGCCAGATTTTCTTCGGCTCTCGCGTCATCTGGACAGCGCTTGCGTTAATCACAATTATAGCCACTGCTTATGCGCTGGTGCTAGTTTAAAATGTCATGGAAAAATCTACCTTATTGGCTCAAAGGAGGTTTAATCTCCTCAATAATAGGAAGTTTATTACTTCAGATATTCAACTATTTTACACCCTTTTCAAATAAGCTTGCGCATATACTTTATATAATCCTCATTCTCCCAACAGGGATACTCTATATTTTTTCAAAAAGTAATTTTGAAATGCAAGTTATTCCGGGTTATTTCGCGATTATAGTTTTAATTTTTTATAGTATTTACTATTTTATCATTGGTGCTATTATCGGATTAATCTACGGCAAAATAAAGAACAGAAAAAAGAAATAGAAAACTACTTTAATCCCCCTCTTTCTAACTAATTATGCTTAATATAGAACCAAGAGAATATCAAAAAGCAATATTTGAAACAGCCAAAGACAAAAACACCCTCGTAGTACTCCCAACAGGCATAGGAAAAACACTAATATCATTAATGCTCGCAGTTGAAAGATTGAAAAAATGCCCTCTTTCAAAAGTCCTCATGCTCGCCCCAACAAGACCCTTAGTAGAACAGCACTATCAGACTTTCAAAAAGCACTTGCCAGAATTATTCGCAGATATCCAGCTTTTCACAGGCCAAGTAACAGCAAAAAAAAGAAAGCAAATCTTCCAAACCGCAGACATTATTTTTTCAACACCGCAATGCATAGCTAATGACATAGAAAAAGCGCGTTACAATTTAAACGATGTATCTTTATTAGTAATAGACGAAGCTCATCGCTGTCTAAAAAATTACGATTACACAAAAGTCGTCTCTGCGTATAAAAATCAAGCAACAAGCCAAAGAATTCTCGGATTGACAGCATCTCCTGGCTCTGAATCAGAAAGAATAAAACAAATTTGCAAGCATTTAAACATTGAGGCAGTAGAATCCCGCACCAGAGAATCAGAAGACGTTAAGCCATATCTGCAAGAACTTGAGTTTAATAAAATAGAAATTCCTTTTCCACAAGAATTTATAGAAATAAGAACTTTATTAAAAAAACTCTATGACGATAAAGTAGAGAAGCTTCGTTCTCGCTCCCTATTATTCGGACCTGCAAATAAAATAACCCTCTTGCAATTACAAACAAGATTAGCAGCAAGAGCAAGCCAAAGAGACGGCAACTCAATGGCGGGCATGTCAATATGCGCACAGGCAATAAAGCTCTCCCACGCCATAGAGTTATTAGAAACACAAACTCTTTCCGGATTTAACAATTACTTGCAAACTCTAGTGAAACAAGCAAATGAAAAAAAGAGCAGGGGCGTTCAAACCCTGGTTAAAAGCCCTGAATTCAGCGCAGCGCTGATTTCATTATCATATCTCTTAGCAAAAAAGCAAGAGCATCCGAAAATACAAACCCTAGTCAACATAACAAAAGAAGAACTTCAAAATAATGAGAACTCAAAACTTCTAATTTTCACGCAATTTCGAGATACAGCACAAACAATTCTCAGCAATTTAAAAGAAATCAGTCAAGTTAAAGCATCAATCTTCGTCGGACAGGCAAAAAAGAAAAGCTCGCAGGGACAGACAGGATTAAATCAAAAAGAGCAAAGAGAAGTTTTAGAAAAATTTAAAGCGGGAAAATTAAATTGTCTTATTAGTACCTCTGTGGGGGAAGAAGGTTTAGACATAGTAGAAGTTAGCTGTGTAATTTTCTATGAACCAATTCCCAGCGCTATTCGTTCGATTCAAAGAAAGGGACGTACAGCAAGACATTCTCCTGGAAAGTTAATTATTATGATTACAAAAAACACAAGAGACGAAGCCTTCCACTATGCTGCTTTAGCAAAAGAACGGAGAATGCACAAGGCAATATCAAAAATCCAGGAAGAAATAAACAACAAGCCTAAAACATTAAAGGACTTTGCATGAAAATTAAAGCCCTAGTCAAAAAACTGGAAAAAAGAAAGCTCATCTCAAGAAACCCGCATCCTGCAATTCCTTTCATCCTCGCCTTTTTCACATTATTCCTTTATTACATCATTAATACAAATAAAATATTAACAAATTTCATTCTGGCTCTAACAATATTTACTTTTATATTCGCAATTATCCATTTAATAGTGTATAAAATACTAACATCAAAATGACCTTCTTCAACATATTCAAAAAGCCAAAACAAAAAAAGGATAAAAAACTAAAAATCTTAATTGATTTTAGGGAGAAAAACTCTCTCGTGGCAAGCGAATTAGTAAAGCAGGGGTTTGAAATAGAGTTTAAGCAGCTCCCTGTCGCAGATTACATAATCAACAATATAGCAATAGAAAGAAAAACCATCAGCGACTTAAAATCATCAATAATAAACAAAAGAATCATCTACCAACTGCAAGAGCTAAAGCAATATCCAAAATGCCTTCTGATAGTAGAAGGAATAAATGAAAACATCTATGAAGGCATTATCCACGAAAACGCATTAAGAGGCTTTTTATTATCAGTTATATTAAATTACCAAGTTCCAATTATCTTCACGCAAAACGAAGAAGATACTGCAAAATACATCGGCGTTCTGGCAAAAAGGCCTGAAAAATCACAAACCTCGTTAAGAGCATCAAAGTTAATATTCAGGGACGAAGAGCAACTCCAATTTATCTTAGAAGGCTTTCCGCAAATCGGCCCAGTCACAGCCCGCAAGCTCCTCGCACACTTCAAAACATTAAACAATTTGGCAAACGCAACCGAAGAAGAGTTAAATAAAATAATAGGAAAAAAGTCCCAAGTTCTATTTAAGTTACTGCATCACGAGTACAAGGCTAATTAAACAAACCAATTAAAGTCACCAGAAAGATCTTGGTTTCACAGTTCTTCTTCCATCACCAGTTACAGACCTTCTCATCTGTCCTTTAAAGGTTCTTGGTTCTCTTCTTTTTCTTATAAATTTTCTTACTCTTCCCATTTTACCTCCCGTAAATTTAATTGTTATCTTCAATTGAAAGATTCATATCAAATTGCTTTCTCAGCTCTCTTGTAGACTTATTATCTCTCTTTAACCTATTCCACTCGGCATGAAATCTATTGAGTTCGTCTATTTTCTCGTACATATCTCTTATACTGAGATTATTTTCTTCACAGACCTTCCAAGCCCAAGCAGAAGCAATAGCTCTAAAAACGGCTAATTCAACTCCTTTTTTCATCACAGCATGATCGTAAGCTGGATGATCTGTGTTAATATAAATAACTCGAATACTATCTTCTATTAAACATTCAAAATCATCTTCACCCTTAGGTCCGAGAGTAATTTTATAGTCCTTATTTCCCAACTTGATATTTCCTTCTCCTGGACTCGCTTTTAATTTTTCTTTTAGAGAATTATCAGTTATTCCAATAGGGTTTGAACCTTTAGTCTTCCTTTCTCCTTTTTGCTCCCCGACCCAAACTTCATCCTTACCAGTTTTATCAACTTTTAATTTTGTTTTATCTTGATTAGTAGATTTGATAAAGTCCTTATTATAATCATTAAATACATCTTTAACATTTTGGATTGCTTCTTTAACTTTAGACTCAACTTCTTCTTGTCTTTTTCTGTTATATTCTTTTTCCTCTACCCTACAAATTTTTTTAAGAACTTCCGTCATAAATTCACAATAAGTAATGTATTTTGGATGATCGTCAATAAAACCCTCTCTATCAGTTTTAATAACTGGAATTTTGTCTTCTTCATTCTCGGCATCAAATTCTGGAACCTCCACTTCGCCAGTTATTAGTGCTGCATGAACAAATTTATGTGTGCCTTTATTAAGATCAAATATTTTAGGCTCTCCTATGGCGACACCTCTCACTTTTGTAATTACCCCGGGATTAGGGACAGATTTTCTAGCAACTTTGATAAAACCATGCGGGTAAATTCTCTTTTTATTTTTTAAATCATAAGTAGTGAGTATAACTACATCAAGTCCAAATTTGTTTAAAGAATTTGGAATTTCATATCTCCTTTTGTAAGGAACATCCACCCTAGTACATTTTATACCATTTACATATACTTCAAAATGAGAATCGCTTGGTAAAGAAGTAGCTAAAAATTCTCTTAGCTTTTTAGCACTTTGTTTGATTATAGGGTTTGTTTCAGTAATTTTTTCGACATGGGGTAATAATTTAGAAAGTCTAACAGAAGTCCCTGATTTTTCTCGTGTTTCTTCAGATATAAGAGGTATATCTATATCTTCAAGCTTAGCTTTTTTATCCATCTCCTCTTTATCCATAGGAAAAATGTATTTTTTATCATCTTTTATTGTTTCAACTTCCATTAGAATTGCTATCCCAAACCCTGCTAATTTTCCTATACCTTTATTACCTATTGGTAACCGATTGTATTTTGGTGTTCTCTTTATAACTCTTTTTTTGCCAGAACCTATAGGTATATACCCTTCCCTTATTCCCGTTTCATCCATACCCGAACCATTATCCACGATTAAAATTTCATGCTTATTAATCCAAATATTAACTTTTGTTGCATCCGCATCATAAGCATTTGCTACTAGCTCCTTGATAGATTTAGTGTAGTTGCTATAAGCGGAAACACCTAAATGGTCAATAATCCTGGGGACGGAAAAAAATTTTAAAGGAGCAAGTTTTTCCATTATAAACTAAACTCCTCCTTTTTAGATTTTAAATTCTTAAAATCAGATCTTACCTTTTTCCATTCGTCCTCGATTGTATTAATAATTTTTCTAGCCTGTTCAGCTGTATAAGAATAATTAGAGGTATTTGCACAATTTTTTAATAGTCTTAATTTATTTAAAATTTCCTGAACTCTTCTGCTAGCTATTCTCTTAAACCTTTCTTCCTTAAGGATCTTTCTTTCAACTTTGGGTTTTGATTTTCCAAACATTTTCAGAAAAGAAAACAATGTTATACTTTATAAATGTTTCTATTTTATATGTTATATATAGAAAATATAAATGAGAGATAAGATTATATATTTATTATGTAATTTATATTATTGAAATTTTTTTAAATCGAGGCACTCATTATTTTCCTATTCAAATAGATAATAAATTTAAGAAATTCCTAAGCTACTTCAATTTTAATTATTTGTGCATTCTTTGGGTTATT
>ERZ1292623.576-Hain-H51-01um-R1-576-length-39112-cov-72_pt1 | contig 39112 bp, 48 predicted proteins | sample MGYA00564398_ERZ1292623 | MGnify/ENA primary metagenome ERZ1292623 (study PRJEB36523, sample SAMEA6512633) | groundwater metagenome | collected 2019-01-07 | study: AquaDiva: Metagenomics assemblies of 32 groundwater samples
AGTACACGAAATTATAGGGTTAGTACCCCATGCAAGAATATTAGGATACTACAATCTTCCATAAAATCATAAAAGAAAAATTCCCAAATTACTTTGTAACTTCGCCTAACAAAATTTTAACAAAGTTGCTGAAAAAATTTATTTAGAAAGATTTATTCAAATCTTGCAGTAGATTTTAGCATTTCGTTTCCACCATTATAGTTACAAAGCCTTGCAGTAAATTCTGATGCAGAAATTCTCTCTCTTCTTACAGCATCTTCGACGTTGATTCGATAAATGATTCCCAAGATGCTTGACAATCCTAGAAGAGTAACACAACCAACTAAACTTGCAAATCTATTGCCGGCTACGAATCCTTCTGTGTAACTTCTTCTATAATTTTCTGTAGTTTCCATATATTTAGAATAAATCTTTCAGTTATAAACTTTTCGGTTATTTCACCTCTTTAAAGTTACTATTCAAGAACTACGCTACAAAATCAGCCGAGAAAGAACCTTAACTCTCAGGGACACTTTTGGAGCCAGCACATAAAACAGCGTAAAATAAACATTCTTTTTTTAAGAATAATAATATTTTTTTAGAGATAAATTACTCTTTCAATTTGTTTTTTCTTAAGTAGCTGACAATATCTTTAGCAAGTTCATCTCCAAAAAATTCTTCAATGGTGATTTCAATTTTCATATTTTATCTCAGAGGAAATTTAACTCAAAAGTTTATTATTTTATTCGAATATAAACTTTTGGTTTTGCTTCCACAAAAAAACACATAACACAGATTAAATGCAATTTATAATTTGTTCTTAGTTAACTGATGAAGGTTTTTGGGTTTATTCAATTACAGAAATAAAAAGATTTATATACATAATATTATGTATTAGTGTACATAATGGAAACTGAGAAAAAGATAATTAGCCTGTTTATTGAAGAGAAAGAACCTAAAACTATTAGAGAGATTTCTAAAAGAATTAAATCGGATTACAAAATAGTCCATACAGCAACACAGCGATTATTAGAAAGGGATATTCTCACCTCTAAAAAAATCGGTAAAAGTAGATTATGCGAATTGAATAATTTATATTACAGTTTAGAGATTTACGAGGCTGAAAATAAACGAAAAAATAATCTGCTTAAAAATAAAGATTTAAAACAATTGTACAATGAAATTATGGGCAAGGCGAAATCAAGTTTTTTTATTTTTCTTATTTTTGGCTCATATGCCAAAGGTAAAACGACAAAATCATCTGATATTGATATTCTATTTATTTCAAATGAGTCTGGATTTGAAGAAAAAATATCAAGTATTCTTTCACTATTGCCCTTAAAAACTCATGCCTTGATTTTTACAGAAGAAGAATTTATAAGAATGAAAGATTCTAAAAAATCAAATGTTGTTAAGGAAGCAATGGAAAATTATATAATCTTGTATGGTATAGAAAACTATTACAGGTTAAAAAATGCTTAGTGACAAAAGAATAAAAGAAGCCGAATCAAATGTAAAGCAATACTTGACTGAAGGAATGTTAAAGAAACAAACTAATGAGACGGCCAAAGAGATGTATGTTGAAAACAGCGACATATCATTAGAAACTGCCCAGAAACTATTATCTTTGGAAACCCAAACATATCAACCTTATTTGTGGATAATTGTTTCATCTTATTATGCAATGTATTACATTTCAAATGCAGTCTTACTTAAAATTGGATATAAGGTAGGAGAAAAAATAAGCCATAAAGTAACAGCAGATGCTCTGATTGTCTTTGCAAGAAATAAATTAAAGAAAGAACTTATTGAGGAATATGAAAACGTTAAAGAAGATGCTCTCGAACTCATGGCATCAAAAGCAGATTCTTTATTAGAATCCTTGGATTTTGAAAGAGAAAAACGCTCAAAATTTCAATACCAAATGGACGAGAGGATAAAGAAATCAAAAGCTTTAATTTCGTTAGAAAGGGCAAAGCAATTTGTGTTTGAGTTGAAGAAACTGCTGTGATTATTCATTTATTTGGCAATTTTCCATAAATACGAAAACTTATTGCACAAACACTTTGTAAACAGTAGTTAATCTTGTATGCCCTCCATTCATGGCTCTATGAACTGTTCTAAATGGATATTCTTTCTAATCTCTTTTTGACTTAGTCCTTTTTATTCCTTAAAATTTCATGAGGGGTTAGATTTCCTATTTTCATTGTTTCATCTCCAAGAGCATGTAAAGAACTTGGATTTCCATAATCCTTGAGCATAACATCATTCATTACCCTAACAACTTCAGGATGAACTCTAGTTGTAGAATTGCTATCAAAATATAATTCTCTAATCATCATTAATAAAATGCACTAATCTTTATAAATTATTAAGTCAGCTTGTAAAAATGGCAGATTTTTCTTCAATAGAGGGTATAGTTATAGGTTACAAACCAGTGCAAGTTGATGATGGAACTTTGGGTCTTGGCAATAGAAGATTTAGACTTCAAGAGGTTACTTTTGGAGATTTGATTGGAGAAAATTCTACAAGGGCAATAGACGAAGTTCGTAAAATTCTTGAAGACAAGTATGGCCTAATAAAAGCGGGTATTGAAGCTTTTAAAAAAAGAGAAAGAAGAGACTTACATTCAGATGACCTGGCAGATATAAGTTTCCAATCCTCTGCTTATCGAGAAGCATTAGACCTTATGGACAGAACTTACGGGTCCCCTCGAAGTTAATAAGAATAATTTTTATACTAAACATTTCTTCATCTGAAATGAAACTAATCTCTTGGAATGTAAATGGAATACGCTCAATTCTTGGAAAAGGTTTTTTAAAATTTATAGAAAAAGAAAATCCAGATATCTTATGCGTACAAGAAATAAAAGCACATCCAGACCAAGTTGATAAAATTCTATTAGACTATCAATTTCACATATGGAATCCAGCAGATAGAAAAGGTTACTCTGGTACTGCAATATTTAGCAAAATAAAACCCCTATCAGTCAAGCTTGGAAAAGAAGTCCTAGGAGACGATGAAGGAAGAGTAATAATTGCAGAATTTAACGAGTTTTACCTGATAAATGTGTATACTCCAAATTCACAAAGAGGCTTAGCAAGGTTAAGCCACAGACTTGAGTGGGATAATAAATTTCTCAAACTTCTTAAAAACCTTGAGTCAAAAAAACCACTTATTTTCTGCGGAGATTTAAATGTAGCTCATAAGGAGATAGATATTGCCAGACCAAAAGATAACATAAAGAACGCAGGATTTACACCAGAAGAGAGAGCAAGTTTTGATAGATATATAGATAATGGTTTTATAGACTCATTCAGATTAATTCATCCAGATAAAAAAGATAATTATACTTGGTGGAGCTATATGCACAATGCAAGAGAAAAAAACATAGGATGGAGAATAGATTACTTCTGTTTATCAAACTCTCTAAAAAGCAAAATAATTTCTGCAGATATTTTGAACTCTATAAATGGAAGTGATCACTGTCCCATTGAGCTGGTCTTAAATGTTTAATGTTTAAGTTACAGAGTCACATAACATTATGTGACTAAATTACATATAGGACTAAGTAACATAAAGTTTATATACTAAGTCACATGTAATAATATATGAAAATAGAAAATCATATCGAATCATTCAAGGAGCACAAAGAAACCATATTTGATTGGGCAGTAAAAGTAAAGGGTATCAAAAACTCTCAAAGAGTCATAGGGCTTCATGCTTCAAGAGCAATCATAGATTTATTATCAATATATCTTATAAAAAGAAACCTAATAAGTACGGGGATGAAAATTAACCATCGATGGTTCAAATCAGAAAAAGTCAATGAAAATCTCCCAGAATTTGAAAGAAAAGAAGAAATATGCGGTCAGATAACAAACTTGAACTTTTGTGCGAGGACTTAACTTATGGCGCCCCAAAGACAGAAGATAAAATAAATGAAGCACTCGAGCTTTTTAATAAATTAGAGGAGCAGTTGAAAAATGGATAAAAATAAACTAATCTCTTATTCTATGAGTCTTGCCTCATTTCTAGTAGACAGGTTAGCAATAGATAACATAATACTGTTTGGCTCAGTTGCAAATAATACTTTTGATAAAGAGTCAGACATAGACTTATTTATTGATACAAATAAAAATAATGAAAGCGCAATAAGAAACATCTTAGACTTGTACAAAAAAACAGATGAATATAAAAAATTTAAAATTTCAGGTATTAAAAACGAATTTTCTTTAAAGATAGGTAGATTAAAAGAGTGGAAAGAACTAGAAGCAAGCATAATATCAGATGGGATCGTCTTATACGGTCATTTCCAAAGCCAGCCAGATAAACTAAAACAAAAAAGACTTTTCATATTAAACACTCAAAAAATAAACAGAAAAACTAAAATAATGATATGGAGGAAGTTATACGGATATAAGCAGAAAGTAGGAGATAAAACTTACATGTCATTAGGGTTAATTGATAAAAAAATTGGTAGGGGGGCATTCATAGTAAATATAGAAAATAGTCAAAAAGTAATGGACTTTTTAAAACAAAACAAAATCAACTATTCTTTTTTTGATATCTGGACAGAATAAACAAAATCTGTCAAATATAAGATGGTGACCTTCTTATGTCACAAGTGTCTCCCTATGTCAAAAATCTTTGATTTTTGAGCACATTCAAAAACAAAGTTTTTGATGAAACCACATCTTTAGAAAATTGCTATTTTCTAATCCATTCAACTTTTCAAGTTGAAGTTTTTAAGGTGTGGTGGTGCATTGATTTTTTGATCCTTATAATGAGCCATTAAATATGCTTAGAAATTAGTTATCAAGGACGCTTTATACTTACCTCAACACTACATCCAGAAATAGAAATTAGTTCATCTAAATATTTTATCCCATAATGTGTTTGAGAACCTATTTTCCATGCTGGAACCCCTCCTTCAGGACACTCTTCAACAGATTTACAAACTGCAATGTTAAGCAAAGAAGAAGCGCCCTTACCAAATATCTCTAGTTGTTTCTCACAATCAGGACAAGTCTCAGAAGTATAAAAAATTACACCCTTATTATTAAGACAAGCGGCCAGATTAAGTTTCTCATTTTCTCCAAGAGCATATCCAGTTGTTTTTGAAAACCAACCACTAAAGAAATACAATCCTGAAATCAAAAAGACCAATGCCACAAAAGTCAAAACTGTTTTCATATACTGATCCATGAATAACAAAGCAAGAACGGATATAAAAAGATTTATAATAACCCCAAACTACAAAATCACATGTTTGAATGGATTTTAATTGGAATAGCTGTAATTATCTTAATTATGTTTATATATTACTATAATCGCTTAGTATCTTTAAGTAACCAGATAGATAATTCTCTTTCACAAATAGATGTCCAGTTAAAAAAACGTTCAGACTTAGTTCCAAATCTTCTTTCATCGGTTAAAGGCTACATGAAGCATGAAAAGTCAGTAATAACAGAAGTTACGAACGCCCGCAAAGCACTTTTAGGAGCACAATCCTTTGAGAGCAAAGTAAAGGCAGGAAATCAGTTAGAGTCTGCTCTTAAGTCCATTTTTGCAATAGCTGAAAACTATCCTCAATTAAGAGCAAGTGAGACATTCATGCAACTTCAACAAGAGTTAACATCTATAGAAGACAAAATAGCCTACTCAAGGCAATTCTACAACGACGGAATATTGTCTTATAACAATGCCTGCACAACATTCCCTGGAAAGATATTTGCATCAATATACGGCAGAAAGGAAAAACAATTCCTAAAGATAGAAGCAGAAGAAAGAGTAGTTCCTAAAGTAAGCTTCTAAATATTAATAATCTTAAGAGAAATTTTGAAAGCAAAAGATTTAAATATGAACAATTAGTTCCTATATTAGAACAAATAGTTCCTATAATATGGCAAGTCTTACAATCAAAGAAAGCGAAATATTGCTCAAAATATTTAAAGATTTTAGCAAGGCGTATAATGCAAATTCGATTTCTAAAGAGGTCAATATCAGTGCAAGGGGCGCTCTAAAAATATTAAAAAACTTAGAAAAAGAGCATTTAGTCATAAGCAGAAAACTAGGCAAGGCCACTTTCTATAAAATAAACCTCGAAGACATATATGTAAGAAAGATTATCGAAACATTATTAATTAAAGAATCAAGAGATAAAGCTCAAAGGTGGATTGACGAATTTAAAGAAGTTTTCAAAGATGCTGAAGCAATAATAATTTTTGGCTCAATTATAAAGAATCCTCAACATGCAAACGATATAGATATAATCTTAGTTTATGAAAGAAAGAATCATAAAAACATATCTGGCTTCATTTACTCAAAAAATAAAGTTTTGTTAAAGAAAATACATGAAATTCCTCAAACAATAGATGACTTAAAAGAGAACCTAAAGAAGAATCCTGCAATAATAGATGCTATAAAAACAGGATATGTGTTGCATGGACAAGACAAAATAATTGAGGCAATGAAAAATGTCACAATCATCTAAACATGTAGAATGGTGCTTAAGCAAGGCTAAAAAAGAAATAGAAGAATGTGCAAGATTAAATAAAAGACTAAAACATCGCGGTTTAATAAAATCAAATCCTAATGTTCAGCAATCACAAAACCATTTAAAGAAAGCAGAAGAAAATCTTCAATTTGCAGTTTCTTTAGATTCAAGCAGATATGGCTACAAAGTAATTGAATCTATTTTTTATTCAATCTATCAATGTTTTCTTTCAATTGCAATGAAATTTGGATACGAGTCGGCAAATCAGACCTGCACAATAAGTTTAATGGAATATCTGAAAGAGCAGAACAAAATAAACTTAGACCAAAAATTCGTAGAAATGATGAGGTATAAAGATGAGCAGAAAGAACAAGAATACACGAGCATAATAGATATGAGGGAAGAATATACTTACAGTGCAAAAGTGTCTGTTGAAAAAGAGAAAATAGATGAATTAATACTAGTATGTCAAGAGTTAATTGAGAAAACAAAGGAAATCATATATTCAAAAGAAAGTTAAACAACTAATTCTAAAAGCTTAAATATCTAAAAAAGATAATAACGATGATGATAAAAAAAGGGTTCGTAATTTCAGCAATCTCTTTACTATTAATGTCTGCATTTGTCCTAGTTGCAGGGTCTTCAACAGCTAATGCTCAAAATAATGCAAACAATGTTTGTGAAACAAATAGTGATTGTATTTTAAGACCCAGTTATGGATGTTGTGGAGATTTAAAAGTCTGTCAAAACGTTAATGAGCAAGCGCCTACAGAACAAGGGTGTTCTCCTTTATTGGGTTGTCCTGTGAGAGATGGTCCTACTTCATGCGGATGTGTAAATTCTGTATGCGTGGGTAGTTATTCAATAAATAATAATGTAAAAACATGCGAAGACAAAAGCACTTTAAAAGAAAGAATCAAATGCAGACTTGAAAATAAAGAAGTAGCAAGAGAAGAAAAGAGTCGTTCAGTTGAAGAAGCTTGCAGAAGTGATTCAAATGCGACAAAAATGGCTTGTGAAAGACTCTACAATGTTTCTGCAAGATGTTATGAACAAGCAGATGCAATCACAAAGAAGAAATGTTTTCTCCAAGAATCAGGAGTCAATATCAACAAAGGCGGGACATTTAGAGCCACACCAGACGAATCAAAAAGAAACTATGTTGTTTTACTTTTGTATGACCTTCAAGAAAGAATAGAGAATATGCATGAAAATGGAAATATCTCTTCAGAACAGGCATCTAGTCTAATACAAAAAATAGTAGACATAAAGAGAATGATTCTTGCAAAAGAAAAAAGATCTGAAATTGTATTAAAAATGCAGGAATTCAAGAAAGAATACAGAGAAATAGTAAAACCTAAAAGAGAACAACAATGAAAATAATAATCTGGCTTATAGTCGCAATAGTCCTAGTAGGAGGATTAGCATGGTTTCTTTCGTCGGATACTGAAAATATAAATTCTTTAAACGAAGAAAAGGATACTTCTCAAATATCTGAAGAAGGAAGAGTTATAGATACAGACAATGCAGTCCTCGATGAAATAGATGAAGTCCTATCAGAAATAGGATAGTAAAAACTTATATATTCTACAATATCTTTATAAAAATGTCCGAAAGAATTTCGTTTCACAAAGAAATACAGAATAACAAAATAAAATCATTTTTATTAATGATTTCAATAGTTTTAATTCTTATAATATTGGGTTATGTAATAGCAAGAATATTAGACCCATCATATTTCTTTCTTATAATGGTTATATCAATAATATTTTCCTTATCTTACACTTTAATTAGCTATTATAATGCGGACAAGATAGCTTTGGCATCTGTAAATGCAAGACCTGCCTCAAGAGTTCATCATAGAAATTTTGTCGAAGCAGCAGAGAACATGGCTTTAGCTTCAGGTCTCCCAATACCCAAGTTATATGTTATGGAATCAAATCAGATAAATGCGTTTGCATCAGGCAGAAACCCTCAAAATTCAGTCGTATGCGTAACATCTGGAGCCATTGAAAAATTAAGCAAACAAGAGTTAGAAGGAGTAATCGCTCATGAAATGTCACATATAGCAAACTACGACATAAGATTCATGACTTTCACCGCAATAGCCATAGGAATGATTTCAATCATTGCAGAATTCTTTCTTAGAAGCCTATGGTTTTCAGGAGGAAATAGGGGGCGCGATGGAAAATCTGGAGCAATATTAATAATTGTAGGAATAGCTCTTTCTATTATCGCACCATTGCTTTCAAATCTAGTCTCTCTGGCAATATCAAGAAAAAGAGAATTTGCAGCAGATGCAACAGGAGTTAAATTAACAAGATATCCTCCAGGATTATCGAGTGCATTAAAGAAAATAAAGCACGAACAAACAAACAAAGAAGACAAGCATAAATTTCCAAAAGCAGTAGCACCTTTATTTATATCAGACCCCTACAAGAAAAAGTTCAGAAACTTATTTTCAACACATCCAGATATTGATGATAGAATATCAAGATTAGAAAGGATGTAAAAGGTTCTTTTAATTCATAGCAATAAATCATAGAAAATCTTATAAACTAAACAAATTAAGAAGAGATATGAATGGATTTACAACTAGTAAATTTGTAAAAAATACTAGCTGGAAGTCTATTAAGATTAAGTTCTTCGGCCTCAATTAAGTGCCGTCTTAAATTCTCTAAACTTTGTCATAAAATGAGCGGCACTATTAACAATTCAATCGATGGAATCTCAGGAAATCAAATAGCCAGGCAAAGCTGTGTTCGAATAATTAGACGGTCAAATCTCCCAGTAATCCTAAAAGCAGAAGTTGAAAAATTCATAGAAAGAAATGTCCTGCCTGATTGCGGAAGAGTCCCTCCAAACTGCCTAAAAGCTTTCATGATAAAAACAGCCCAAAGAATGGGGTTTCACAGAGTTGTGCCCTATGTAAAAAATCTATTTAGAGCAAAAGTGGGCTATGAAGGGTATTTTTTAGACAGTGGACAATTGTTTAGAGTCGATTTGGTCGAGGATATAAGAAAGTTTTCCTAAATCAGATATTATGTAGTCCGGTCTCTTTTTTAGAATATCCCTTCTTTTAGACCATGAACTTTTTCTAGAAATAATGACTCCGTAACACCCAACACCTCTAGAAACATCAGCATCTATATCTTTGTCGCCAACATAAACTATTTCAGAAGGAGATAAAGAATATTTCTTAGCAAGCCTTTTTATCATAGATATTTTATTATTGAACTTGTCTGCACCATAAACCTCATCAAAAAATTTAACTCTCAAAAATTCAAGAGACTTTTTTATAAAAGAGGTAACATTATTTGAAACGATTACCTTTTTCAACTCAATTTTTTTAACAGACAAGAGATTTTTGCAAGGTTTTATTTTATGATGTTCTTTGGTAAAATCTTCTATTATCGCATCGGAAACGTTTCTCACAATGTCGGAGGGTAAACCAGTAAGAGTAAGATAATTTTCTAAAGGAGTGTTTCCAAAGAATCTTAGTAAATCTTTAGTTAGATATATCTCAAATGTGAAGAGATGTTTTTTAATGATTCTTAAGAGCAGTTCTCTAGTGTCAGCAAGCGTGCCATCAAAATCAAAAACAATAAGTTTTATCCCAGAGTATTCTTTATCTAAAGTAACTCTTTTAAATAAGGAGCTCATTGCTTATTTCTATCTGAAAATCTTTTAATAAATTCCCTGCTTTGAAAATGATCAACTACCTTAACAACTTCCCAAATTCCAGGATAAGCAGTCTTTTCAGTTTTAACGGTGCTTATAACTTTTCTTCTTACCGACTCAGAAACTAATAGTTTGGAATTAGACAGAAATGCAATCTTTTTTGAATAGCTAATCAAGTTACCAGTGCTAGTGAAATGGAACTTTCCATTCTCAATTTCACTTATTATCTCACCATCAGCAACCCCTAATCCAAATTTTACCCAGTCATTATGCAATTTAATGTGTTCTAATAACAACGCTTGCATACGTCTTCCAAGATTAACTGCAGAAATCTCATTTTCCTGAATTTTTGTAAGCCTTGGAGAGAACAATATTATTTTATATTCGCCATCAACATATACTTTAGCACCAACTTCTTGCGCCATTGATAATGATCTATTAAGTGTTTCAGTTGCAGACGGAGAGTTAGAACTCATATATAATGCAATAGCAACAGCTCTTTCCCTTATGCCTTGATTTTGAGAATCAAAAAGCACGGTTGGACTAACCTTTGTAACTTCAGGCTTCGAACTAGCCACACCTTCAGAAGAATGCTTATTAAACCAAGACATATCAAACTTAGAATCCTGTTTCTTTGAGACTTCAGAGAAAGGTTTATTTTCGAAAACAGGACTTGCCTTCAAAGGCAAATTTGTCACATTACCGTAATTAGAAGGTTTAGGAAGATTCTTTTGCATCTTCAATTTAACTCTAACAAGCACTATAACCAATACAAGAAGTATAACTGCGAGCCACCATATCAAAGGGTCTGTAAATGTGTTTAAGACATCTTCTCTAAAATCAGTAACCTTAACAGCGTTCCCAGTCAAAAAAGCACTTCCAAGGGGTTTACTCTCTCCAGATTCAAGAACAGATATGGAATAATCTCCATCAGGAGCCCTCAAAGTAAACTTTTGAGTCTCTCCAGAATTTAATCTAATCTGCTTGACCTCAATATAAGAACCTATAGTAATCTCTAAAGGTCCATCATACAATGCATTTCCAACATTAGTGACAATAAGAGTATTATTTATTAAACTTGTCTGTATTGTACTAACTTCAACAAGGTAAAAGAGTTTTCTGCTAGACAACTCATCAATGGTAGCTTCAATACTCCAGTAACCTGGAGTATCATTAAGGAAGAAAATTATTTTCTGGTCTTCCCCGGAGTTAACAACTTTCTGAATAAAAGGAACTCCCTGAGGCTTATTTACCACAAGACTTGCTTCTCTGATAATTGGCTCTCCTGCCTGATCTACTGCGTCAACTCTAAAAACAAATTCGGAATCTGGCAAAGGGTTATCATTATCAATAAAGATAGTTACACTCTTAAGTATTTGATTAACCTCAAATTTATCAGAGTAAGCTCCAAAATTTATTTTTCTAGAGTTATAGTCTGTATTATGTATATCTATCCTAACCTCATGCTCTCCAGATTTAGAATCTGATGGAAGTAAAATAATAGCATTAAATATTCCTTGAGAAACAATGGAGGATTTATACAAGTTCAAAGAAGGTATAAAAATCTCAGCAAAACCATTAACTGGAACACCGCTCTCTTTAACAGCAGTTCCACTTACTCGAAGATAATTTCCAGGATTAAGGGTATCAAGTTCAAATTCCGCATCTACAGTTATTTTGTTAGAAAGTAAAAAAGAACTGCTCCTAACTTCTTCATTTCCGTAAGTAGCAACCAAGACACAAGGTTCAGTTATATTGTACATTAATGGATCTAAAAGCTCCGTAGTTACAAGAACTGGTCTTTCAATATTGGGCTGAAGATTAAAAAAACTGTTGAATATATTTGAACTAAAAGTAGTACCACATTCCAAATCAACAATATAATGGGCACCTGTAGAAGAAGAAGAGATAATGGTAGTCTGAACACTAAGTTGGTCTCCATAATTATAAATAGGATTTAAAGATTCAATAAATATGCTTGATGAACCCAAGGGTAAAAATGCAAACAACAGTAAAAACACCAACCTCAATTTCATTGCAGTAAGAGTTATTTAATATATATAAACATTATTAACAAAAAATTAATTTGAGTTAAACAATACTTCTCTAGGCTCTAGATTTCCATTACTTAAAATTTCATCAATAGTTATTCTCTGTCTCGTGTTCTTGCCAAATTTATCTGCAAATATCAAATCTCCATCTTCACCCAAATAAAGAGCAACGTGTGTATATCCAGCACCAGCATCTCTTGCTTGACCATTGTATTTACTATTGGGATTAAAAAATCCAACAAGCATACCAGGTCTTAAACGCCCTTCATTTTCTAGTCTTTCTAAATCTAATTTATTTTTCACAGAAATCTCTTCTATTCTTAAGTCATTTCTAATATCCCACGCATCAGCACGAGGGTATTGTATTCCAAAAATATCTTCAGCAGCTAAACGAGCATATCTAGAGCACATATTTGCAGGAACAATATCTGTAGGATAAACAATTCCAACAGGTAGTAACCCTGAGACAGACCTTACAGAAGGTTTCTTTGATTTAACAACATCTCGTTTAGGTTCTTCATAAGTTGGTTGAATAGAAACAGGTTCGGTCAAAGCAGGTTCAGAATCTTGTCTTTTTTGGGGTAAATTTACAAGAGCAATTGTAGAGAGCACAGTAGCAAGTGCTACTTGAGCAATCCCTGCAGTTCTTCTTCCTTCGCCATAAAGTCTCATAAAAAAATCAGTAAAACTCCCCTTTTAAATCTTTCTATGTATGTCACGAATAAGTAGTAATACAAAATGGGCGCCTACTATTCAAGGTAAAATAAAATAAGGTATCTCAAAAGTATTAAATATATAATTCTTATAAACAAATCATGAAAATACTCACATTACACTGCGACTATATAAAATTCAAGGCATTAAAGAAGGCAATTAAAGACATAGAAGACCTATCAGAGAAAGAAAAAGAAGAAAAAGAAATAAAGGAATGCCTTGTCGTCTTAACATCCATAGAATCTGGAGACACTGCAAAGACAGTTTTCCAGTTAATTGAGGCAGTGGAAAAAACAGCTAATGAAGTAAAAACAGACAAAATAGTTCTTTACCCTTATGCACATCTATCCTCAAATTTGGCAAAACCAAGTATAGCATCAGAACTTTTAAAAGAAGCAGAATCACAATTAAGTAAAAAATTCAAGACTACAAGAGCACCTTTCGGATATTACAAGGAATTTGAATTCAAATGCAAAGGTCATCCACTAGCAGAGTTAAGCAAGGAATTCAAGTCAGAAGGTCATACAGAATTAAAAACAAATTTAATCTCAAAAGAAGAAGTAATAGACCATAAAAAGTTATTGAATCAAATAAGCAGGTCAAAATTAGACACTTCAAAATTAAAAGACAACGACCATAGAATTTTAGGGCAAAAGCTAGATTTATTCTCATTTAACGAAGTCGCTCCAGGCATGGTTTTCTGGCATAGCAACGGACTTATAATTTACAACGAACTAGTAAACTTTTGGAGGGAAGAGCAAAAGAAAGAGAATTATTTGGAAATAAAAACTCCACAAATAATGGACAGTAAATTGTGGAAAGTTTCAGGTCATTGGGATAAATATAAAGACAATAATTTTACAACAGATTATGAAGACAGACCCTTTCTTGTAAAACCAATGAATTGCCCTGGGGGAATGCTTGTTTTTAGGGCCAATTCAAAATCGTATAAAGATTTGCCCTTAAGAGTAGCTGAAATGGGAACAGTTCATAGAACAGAATTATCTGGAGTACTAAATGGATTATTCCGAGTAATTCAATTCACTCAAGATGATGCGCATATCTTTTGTGCAGATGATGATCAAGTTGGAGAAGAGATTATTGGAGTAGCAAGACTAATTCAGAAATTCTACAAAAAGTTCAATCTTGAATTTGACCATGTAGAGCTATCAACGAGGCCAGAAAAAAGAATTGGCAGTGATGAAACTTGGGATAGGGCAGAAAAAATGCTCGCCAAAGCTTTAGATAAAATAAAGTTAAAATACAAAATTAATAAGGGAGATGGAGCTTTCTATGGGCCAAAAATAGACTTTCATGTAAAAGACTCCTTGGGCAGAACTTGGCAGGTCTCAACAATACAATTAGATTTCTCAATGCCCGAAAGATTTGATTTGGAATTTACAGATAAAGATAATACTCAAAAAAGACCCATAATGATTCACAGAGTAATTTATGGTTCTCTTGAAAGATTTATAGGGATTTTATTGGAGCACACAAATGGAGCTCTTCCACTATGGCTCTCTCCAAGACAAGTCAGGGTAATCTCATTTACGGACAGAAATAATAAAGCAACAGAGAAATTTGCCCAAGAGATAAAAGAAGCAATTCCAAATTTGAGAGTAGACACAGACACTCGTTCAGACACATTACAGTCAAAAATAAGAGATGCAGAGATGTTAAAAATAAATTACATGATTATAATAGGAGATAAAGAAGAAGAAAGCAAGACCTTGACAGTGCGTTCAAGGGGAGAGAAACCCAAGTTTGGAATCAAGACAAGTAAATTAATAGAGCAAATAAAAGAAGAAATCCAAGAAAGAAAGTAATCAAATTATTCTATCAAATGAGAATATTCTTGACGAGCAGTTAAAATCAATTGTTCTTGTCTTTTAAGTCTAAAGTCTATTCTTCTTCTCCTATTTCTGCAATTGTTCTTGAAACAACCAAAAATATATGCTCTTAAGCGAGAACTTTCCCAAGAATCTAAGCCTCTACTAATAGCTAATAAAGTTGCATCTTGCAGACAATCATAGGCATCTTCAGGGCTCAATCGATAATGTTCTCTTGCATATTTTACAGAATCATCTCTTAAAATTCCAAATGTCTCAAATATTTTATAATGCTCTTCAGTCATACTCTTTGAAAAGCCAAATCTTTCTATTTAAATTAATCTGGAATATTCAAACTAAATATTTATATATCTTCAATTCAATCACTGAATATCAAGAGGAAAAATGAAAATTCAACCATACGTTCAAAAATTAGAGTCTTCACAAATATATAAAAAATTTAGAAAGGAAAATGAAGAATCTTTTGTTGTGGCTGGTTTTTTTGTCTTAGATTATGAAACTGGAACAAACATACACCAAATAGACTATTATGTTCCCTCAAAGAAACAAGTTGCAGCATTTAATCTAGATGGAGAAGTTGAAGTCCGTTTGCTTGACATGATGAGTAAGGAAAAAGTCCCCCAAAAACTAGACATAAAAACAAAAGTGGATTTAGATGCCTTAAGGGGAATCTTAGAAGATGAAATGAAGAACAGAAATATAACTGAAACAATAAAAAAATGTGTTGCAGTAATACAGATGGTTGATGGAAAGAAACTCTGGGTTTTAAGTTGTGTTCTTTCAGGAATGGAAATTTTAAAAGCTCATGTAGATGATGAATCAAGAACAGTTTTAAAAATGGAAAAGGCTTCAATGTTAGATTATATAAAAAAAATGCCCGCACTTCCCCAGAAGTCTCAAGAACCAAAGTTAACAAAAGATCAGTTAGAAAAACAGATAGAGCAATTAGATAAGTTAAAAGAACAGTTAAAGAAAGAAGAAGCTAATTTAGAAAAGTCTGCGAAAAAATGATAACTTGTTTAGACATAGAATAAGCATTAAATAATCCAAAGGGATAGGGGAATTAAATGTGCCTACGAGATATCAATTAGGATATTTTATTAATAGTTCTTTTAGTTTTGAATTAAAATCCTTAATTTTAGATCTTATTTCTCCACTAACTTCTTCTAATGAGATAAGTAATTGTTCTAAATCAAATCTGTGCATATTCATTCTACGCCTAATTCTTAATACTTCTTCAGAGCTAAGGTCTAATGGGGGATTATCTAAGGGGTTGTGTAACTAATTTTTCAAACAAAGATTACATAATTTTTATGGACAATTTACCTAAGATATCTGAATAGATGCGACCACAACACGAATATTTATTAATGAGCCATTTTAAAAATCGATATGTCAAATAGTCTTTCTAAATCATTAATTGCATTAGGAACAGCAGTAACTTTGGCTGGGGTTTATTTGGGTCCAGTTAGAGACTATATGCAAGACCATAATCCGACAATATCTGTTCATCGGTTTCTTACAGGGCTCTTAGAAAAATCACAAAGAGATGTAGACTCTTTTTATGAGCATATCGCTATAGAAGATAGTGAACCGCGTCTTCAGGATCCGTTGTTTGATTTGCTGTTACAACCGAAACAAGATTTAAAAGATAAAACTAATGTATCTTCTGGGGTTGGTATTTCAAATTTATCTCTCACAGGTTATTCGCTTACTCAACCTTGGCCATGGGAATCCAGTGTAGGAAGAGGTCTTGATTTTAGATTAGGAATAAGAGATTGGATAAGAAAGGAAAGACAAGTTTTTTATGATGAAAATAAAGAGGTAATAGATGATTATCAGCCGTCACCTTTCAACTCTTGGAATCTTCTTATGATTGTTGGTCCAATACTTATCTTAAACGGCTTAGAAAGACGATTTCCTTCACCCATACAAGACCATGAGTAAGTAGTATTTTAACCATCACACTCCTTAAAGATATTAATTGTTTATGGGCTTTTAAAACAACTTTAATCTATTATAAAAGATACAAATCTTTCTCTAAATATCCTACAACAAACTGAGGAAATACTAATATCCTTGACTAGATGGATAACTGCGTTGGATATGTCACGCTTTAGAGCAGTTATACAGATAGAGAACTGAAAAAATAAATAGAATATAAGCTATGCAGTTCTCTATATATCAGCCTTTATTCTTCAAAGCCCATAACTGCCGAGTATAACCTCTAGGTTCACAATCCGATTCTTTAAATCCTAACTCTTCTCTCACAGCAACTATCTTATTACGTGCAGAAGAAACATGATTTGGAGGACACAAAATCTCAAGCTCCAAAAACCATCCAAGTTTCTTGACATAATTCAACTCAATATTGACTCCATTTTTAGTGGTATAAAGTTCAGTCGTCTTCTCTTTATGTAGCCATCTCCTAAATCCAAAATCTTCAATTAAATCAAAAAATCCTTTTATATCAGATATCTGAAACTGAACTTCCTTTTTTGCATAGACTCCCTTTGAAAAACTATTTCTTTTTTTAAAATTGACTTCGCGAATAGAACCTTTGTCCCTTATCCTAAGACTCTTTTCAGGATACTGAAAATACTCAAGAGTATAATAGTCATCCTTCTTGTTTTCTTTCTTTACAAATTTAGCTATTTCCTTTATCTTCTTGCGAATTCTATTCAAGTCGCTTTGTTTTAAAGGAATTTTAGTCTCAACCTCTATCCAACTCATAAGTCATCACCAACAAACATACAATCCTAATTTTAAAAGGGTTTCTAAAAAAAATTACTCGCAACTAATAGGCTGTGTAGTAATCTGACACAATTGTCCACCACTAGTTATGACTATATTAACTTCCTCCGGCACAATTGTTATTCCTTTAGCAACGATAGTTGTAGTTTCAAGTTCTCTAAGGCCTTCAGAGCCAGAACTAGAAACCATATTCTCACCAGATGGAGTATATCTTTCAGTTGCACCATCAGAATCTTCAAACAAAAGGTCTACATTCTCAAACTCCCCAGCTCCAGGATTACGTTTCACGACGATATCATAATCTCCAACTGTTCCACTGCTTGAGACAACACAACTCACAGGCTCAACACTTACGGTAAAACAATCACTTCTTATTCCAGCAGCGCCCTTATCAATAGTTGGTTTAACAACAGACCATAGGACCGCTATTCCGACAATGACAAGAAGGACTATAAGCACATTCGCAACGACCTCACTAACTCCTTTTCTTTGATTGAACATTTTCACACCCAATAAAACAGTTAGTACGGGCTAGTTTATAAATTATATGTCAAGAATGCGAGAACCAATACTCCGCAAATATCATTATTTAATTTATCAAACCTCACAAAGCCAAAACGTAAAGTAAAATATATAAATGGTAAGGGTTTAGAATTATTAAAAAATTAAGGATGAGAATACCAATATTCTGCTATTCCGTCTCTTATTCCATCGAATCTGCAGAAGAAATTACGCTCAAACTGTATTACGGTTCCAACTTTTATTTTCGTAGCAACAGACTCAACAAGACCTTGAATCCAAGTTCCATCAGGCATTAATACTCTAGTCTCTACACCATTAGATACCCAATTAATCTTGGGAATTTTCTTGTTGTCTATAGATGTAACTTCAACTTTATTTCCAAGGTTTACATTAAACAAATGCAACAATCTAACTTCAGTATTCTTATTTTTAGCAAAATCCTTAGACGATATTGATATTTCGTTTATTTCAACGTTACGAGTCTCTTCAGGTCTATCTGGGTGAACAGGAATAGATACAGAATCAATCCCTTTCATTTCAGATGGTGTAATATTTAGTTTAACTGGATTTTCAACAAATGAATATCTAAGAGTTTCAGCATCAATCATTTGTCTATTAATTGCATAAAGTGCTTCAATAGGAACTACAATATCTTGTTTATTCAATCCAATACGCTTCACAAATTCACGAATAGCTTCCGGTTTCATTCCACGACGAGCAAGTGACTGCACACTCCAAGTTCTAGGATCATCCCATCCACTAAACTCTCCAGATTTCACCTCTTTATTTGCCTTAGATTTAGATATCTTGGCACCAACACCCTCAAGTCTTACAAGCCCTACATGAATAAGGATGGGATGTTTCCACTTAAATAAATCCCAAATATATTTTTCCATATCGCTTTCAATAACTAAATCATTTCCACGAATAATATGAGTTATTCCAAGTAAATGGTCATCTATTGCCCAGCACATTTCTAATGTAGGCCACACTCTATATTTTGTTCCAACTCTTACATGAGGTCTATCAGCAATTCTAAATAGTACTCTGTCACGAAAAGCAGGATTAGGATGTTGCATATCCGTCTTCAGTCTTAATGAGGCTTCTCCCTCCTTCACTTTAGGAAGAAACATTTCTTTCCATCTAGCTTTCTGTATTCCTATTGGATACTGTCTGCAAGAACACTCCACTCCTTCAGATCTATTCTTTCTAAGAACATCCGTCTTGCAATAACAAACATAAGCCTTATTCATTTCAATTAACTTTTCAGCATATTCATAATAAATTTCAAGCCTATCCGATTTATAGTAAGTTTTTTTGTATTTCACTCCAAGCCATTTGAAAGCATCTGGAATTAAATCGTAAGCCTCTTTAACAATTGGTTTTTCTACACTTCCAATAGTGTCATCCATTACAAGCAATAAATCCGCATTATATTTTTCAGCATATAATGCATTTAGTAAGTAAGTCTTAGTATTTCCTATGTGCATTGCTCCAGAAGGAAAAGGTGCAAGTCGTAAAACCATTTTCTTCCCTACTGGAGATTCAGGCAATTCAGACAACTCATAGTCTTCAGTTCTATCATGTTTCTTAACAATATCTTTAACTTTCTCAAACAAATTATTTCTATCTTTATCAGATAAAGAATTAACTTTTTCAACAGTTTCATTAATTAATTTCATGACAAGAGGAATCTCTTTTCTGTCAAGTCCATGTTGAAACAATTTAGGCAAAACTTTTCCAGCATCTGCTTTCCCATATTCAAGGGAGTTGCTTAAAGCATATGCCAGAATCTCTTTTGAAAAGTCTTTCATGAAAGTATTACAAATAATCTATATTTAAATTAATCCAACGGTGCACCAGAGAAAGAACTATTAGTTGCTTTTCCGGGGATTTCTCCACCAAGATACGCCGGCAAACCACTAAATCCCCCACCATATATTGAGTGATGTATCTCAGGATTTACAGGACCAAGACCACCAAAATATCCTGCGTCGGGATGTACTGCCTGATTCCAGTAAGCCGCTCCAGCATCCCCCATAGAACCCATCGAGTAAACTGGAGCAGTCAATCCAGAAAGAGATTCAGTAACGGGAGTCTTAGTCATTCCCAAACCGCCTTGTCTTGAAAACCAATCTCCTGTTTCTATTGTCTTCTTTGCTTTCCTAAAATTCTCTCCCCATTGAGCATTTAAAATCTCATCAATAGGAACATTACCCATTCCAACAGGAAGCTCAGCATCTTCAAATCCTAAGTTGTCTGCAATGTGCATATGCTTTACATAGCCAGAAATTGTTTTAGCTTGTGTAATAACATCTTTTCTATTGTACCCCCATTTCTGAATTGAGTTTATATGTCCAACATCCCAAGTAGCTCCAATTATACTATCGGCAGTTGCAATGGCTTTTTCCTTAGACATTAATTTTTGTTCAACAGCTTTCTGAACAAATTTCTTTCTTGATGCAATAACAAGGTCTCTAATTTCTTCAGCCCTAGTCAATCCAGACATTCCAGCAGGAGGATTTTCAATGCTTATTATCCCAGGGGCAAGTCCCTTACTTGAAGCATTTTTGTAAGCATGTAATGCAACATTTGAAAAAGTATCGGAGCCCTTATCAACTGCAAAGTCCCTTAAAGGTCTATAAGTCTCTGGTCTAACGGTTTTCTCGCCAAGTAATCTTGTCCCCTCTTCAACTTTTTTCTTTAATTGAAGTATATCTGATTTTTGTTCATAATATTTGAATGCAGATTTTAATTCTTTAGCATAATTATTCAGTTTATTTAATGCCTCCCCACCAATCTTTTTTTCATCATGATTTCCTTTTTGATATCTTCTCTCTGCATCAGCATAAGCAATATTATAAAGCTCTTTCATTTGGTTAAAAGATTCTCTTACAAAAAAGTCAGCATTATGCACCTCAGTCATTATTCCATTTACATTTTCTGCAGTTTTAGGAAGCACCTTTCCAAGTTCCTCAATACCTTTTTTATAATCCCCATAATTTTCTTTGTAAACCTTGTATGTATCAAATACTCCTTCGAATTCAGCACCCCCTTCTTCCATTTCTTTTTTGACTTTTTTTTCCATAGATAATGCTTTAAGCAACTCGTTATTTGCTCTGGTGCTGTTAACAAAAACAGATTCTATCTGATTAGTCCATCTTTCTTCATTAAATTTATCAAGTCTCTCTTTTATGCTTTCTTCTTTGCCCTCATAATAATCTTTTTTTAAAGTAAATGGAAGAGTTCCTATCTCCCCAGTTCTTTCATTAAAGACAGACATACTTACTACTTTTTCACCACCCTCAGCAATAGTACCATCAGGGTTTCTTTTGAAAACAACCTTCCTTTCAACTTCAGGAAGTCCATTGTTAGAATGGAAAGTCATTACAATACCCTTCTTATCCTTTTTATCAGAGTTCATTTGTTGCGCAAGTTCAACAGCAGCCATCATCTGAGTCTCTGCTTCTTTTCTTTGGTCCTCTGACCAATTCCCTCTTGAAAATCCAGTCGACTCAACAAGAGGTCCATGAAAAGTCAATTCAACTCCAGTAAGCTGTCTTAATCTATCTATTTCCTTCCAGTGTTGTCGAGGAATTGATGCAAGATGCTTCATAGGTCCTCCTCCAGTCAGTCCAAGCCCAGACACTTCAATAGTTTGAGTTCCAGTGCTTATCTTATCAGAGACTTTTTTAAGTTGGTTAGCAGTTAAAGGGTCAGTGGGATAAGCAATATCTCTTACAGGAGCATGATATGCGCGACTTCCAGTAAATCCTCCGTAAGCCTGTTCGAAGGGATACTTCGAACCACTATAAAATATTTCTGAACTAGCCATTTCACCTCTTTATGTAATATATTCTAGAATATATAAACTAATTGCCGATGACTTTCTTGAACTTGTTGATTATCTTTTCGTGTCCTTCTTTTTCAACTATTTTCCATGACTTAAGATAGTCAGGAGAAATATGCGAATTTTCAATATCTCTCTCAAGTCTTTCAGAATCAAATAATTTCAAATATATCTCGGTATGAAATGCATTCAGAAGTATGTGGTCTTTTGTAGTCTTTGACTCATTCCGATAATTAAAATCCAGATACTTAAGCCATTTGTTCCATTTTTTGTTGTCAACAGACAATTGTATATTGTGTATCAGCTCATGAGTCAATATATCAATCGTATGATCTATATCTTTGCAAAATTTTATAGTCAATGGATCAGACATTGGTCTACAGAATCCAACAACATAGCAGACCATCGTTTTGTCAGACCATTTTAATCCAGAAACTTTATTTATTGTTTTTAATATTCTCTCTCCCTGATTTTTCCAAGCATTCCGAAGTCCGTCAAGAAATTTAATAATTTCATAAGGAGAAGGATATTTTTTATCTGCTCTCTTGAGAAACTCCTTAATCTCAACAGAATGTCTATAAACATCATCGTAAATATAAGAATATCTAAATTCTATTTTTGGTAGCATTAAATAAAAATGTCTATGGGATATATAAATGTTAATCAAAAAATCTAGAATTACATCATTCTTCTTTTTTCTCTTCTATCGCTTTGTGTCTGCTCACCTTCTCCAGCATAACTTCTTTCAGGGTTTATCTCTCCTCTTGTTTGTTGCATACCCACACTATTTTCACTTCTAAGAGTTCTACCTCTGTCTAAATCAGGTCTATCCAAATTTTTTCCACCAGCAGAAGTAGCAGATTCTGATGAACCAACAGGAGTATAATTACTTCCCTGATAAGGGTTACCACTAGCCCCAGTATAAGAAGGTCTAAAATGAATTTCCTTCTCATCATCCTCCCCAGATTTAGCCCTTTCCCCTCGGACAATATTATGACTGATGTCTTCAGATTCTAAAGTAGAGCCTCCAGCAGACTTCCTAAATCTTGGAAGAAAATGTTGCGTTTCATCTTCTTCAGAAAATTCATCATCAAGAGATTCAACTTTTTTCTTAGGAATTTCTTTAATAGAACTTGTTATTTTACGTATTTCTTTTATTTTAGACACAAAAAGATAGAACAATGAATATTAAATATTCTCCTATTAAATCTGATCATATGGATCAGCATGAGATGGCATTCCATGTGCTTTCTTGTAAGTATCAAACACAGTAAAACAAGCCTGATTGGAGCTCAAGATTGCTTGAGACCTAATAACCTTTTCATATTCTGTATCTGGCTCGATACCCTTAGTAAGGTCTACATCTTTTTTCTCTTTCTTTTTTGACCTAAAAATAGAAAACAATGCCCCTACTCCAAAATCATCTGAACTCTTCTTCTTTTTCTTCTCCTCTTCCTCTTTTTTCGTTTTATCTCTTTCTTCTATTTCAGATTCTTCTTTTCCTTCAATTATTGCAGTAATATCTTTCTCAATATTGTCTAAGCTCTCTTTAGTAGCTCCATCTACAAGGCTAAGAACGCTATTCAAGTCATTCTTAGAAAGCTCCTTCTTTAGCACTTCAAGTTCCTGCTCATTAAGAGCATAACTTGTAAATTTAATTTCTGCTCTTCCTCCAAAAGACCAGTCTCCTCTTTGAGAGACTCTTTGAGGAATGCTTCTAAAATCAAGTTCCAAGACAAGAACTTTGTAATATTCGCGAGTCTTAATTTTTTTGAAAAAGTCTGGAACCAAACCAGCCTCCGCATCATCTTTAATTTCATACTTTTTTGTAGCAAGCAATTGCAATTCAAGAGTCATTGTGTTAAATGCAGTAACAAGAGCCGCATTTTTTGATACACTCTGTTCAAGTTTTTGTGCAGCATTCAGATAAGGTCTCACCCATCTAGCATAAAGTTTAAGCATATTTACTTGAGACTTAAGATAATTTCTTTCTATTTCATATCTCTGGCTCAACGAGTTATAAGATTCAGTAATCCATAAGAAAAATTCTTCTGCTCTTTGTTGAAGAATTCTAGTCACCCTATCATTAAGGTCAATTTTATTTCCCTTAGCATCTTTCAACTCTTTATTTACGATTGTCATGAAAGCATCTCTTAAAGTTACAAAATCTAATTCCCCGGAAGAAAGAGCATTTATGCTTCCTCTTCCTTTGCGTATATCCACATTATCAAGCCATACTTGTTTCAACGAGAGTAGTTTTCTATTTTTCTCATCCTGGCCTGAATTCTTATCAAGGTAAGTCTTGTAAGGGCTAAGTCTAATTTTAAACTCCTTCAAGTCATAAACGAGATTGAGAACAGATTTCAACACAGTATTTACATTTCCTAAAGTTCTGGAAGCCTCTTGTTGCATTTGAGTAGCCTTTCCTTGCATCTCTGAAAAATGTCCAGATCCAGGAGAAGAAACAAAATTATCTGTTATTTTTTCTACATTTTTATCGTATATTCCTCCCGAAAGAAAATCTAGAAGCCAGAAATATATTGGTTCAAGACCTTCAGCAGGAGAATCATAAGTTATTTTATGTTCTTCCAGAGGAGATTTGAGTCCCCATAAATTCATTGCATCAGCTTTTGCAACATCATAACTAAATGCAGGCAAGTCCCCTGCCTTAAGAGTCTTGACCTGCTCGGAAGCCTTAATATAATCCTTCTCTTTTATCGTCTCTCTTACTTTTTTGACTAAATCAACTATCTTTCCATCATTTTCTTCTTTAAACTTCTGACAATAAGTTTCAGGACTTACAGTAGCTATTAACCGGTGAATTTTATCATCCATCTTTTAAAGTCTAAGCAAAAACATTTATTTAAAGGTGTTGGAGCATATTTATATAGAATCTATCCATTAAAAGTAAAATGTTCAAAAAAGACAGCATCGATATTCTTGACCTTCCAGAACTTCATAGAAAAAAGTTGATATCTCTTCCAGGGCAGTCAGAAACAGAAAAAACTCAAATAACAAAAGATGGCTTTTTTGATTTAAGCAGTCAAAAAGAAAAAACAGAACAAGGAAATGAAAATAATCAAGAAACGGATTTCTTAAGCAGTTTTGCATCAATAGGCTCCGCTCAACAATCAGAAGTTAAGCAGGAAAACAAATCAGATAATATCAATGATTTAAAATGGAGAATAGAGAATCTTGAGTATAAATTAGAACAATTAATAGAAAAGCTGAATTCAAAAGATACAGCAATATAGAGATTACAAGAATATTTCATAGAGCAATGTTTAAATAATATGCAATCATAAATACGTCGAAGAGAGATGGTGAAGAACAATAAAGTTATTAAGAAAAGCAGACCCCACAATAAACACTCTAAAATAATAGTGGAACAGTCAGCCAATAGAAATCCAAGATTCATGACTGAAAAAGATATAGCAATGGATTTTGCAACTAAGCTTCAAAGAAGATTTGACCATCTGATAAAAGCATCAATTCTTTTTGGAAGTCAAGTTTCAGGAGAAGCAAAGCCAGGCTCGGACATAGATATAGTAATAATAATAGATGATGCGGCAATAAATTGGGATGAAGAGTTAACAGCATGGTATAGGGAGGAATTATCAAAACTTATTGCAGAACAAAATTATTCAAGAGACCTCCATATAAACACAGTAAGATTAACAACTTGGTGGAGAGATTTATTACATGGAGATGCGATAGTCCTTAACATAATAAGACAAGGACAAGTGTTGATAGATATGGGTGGTTTCTTCAACCCCTTAAAGACTTTAATGGTTCAAGGAAAAATGCATTCAACTCCAGAAGCGGTATACGCAGCATTGCAAAGGTCACCATATCATCTTACAAGAAGCAAAATGGCTTTGCTAAGTTCTGTCGAAGGAGTTTACTGGTGTATGGTCGAGGCAGCACAAGCAGCACTAATAACTTTAGGGAAACTACCCCCTTCTCCAGAACATGTAACTAAAATGCTTCATGAAAGTTTCGTCGAAACAGGAATATTGAAACAAGAGTTTGTAAAATGGTATCATTCTATATTCACACTTCATAAACAAATAGCCCATGGAGAAATCAAGTTCGTGAAAGCTCAAGAGATAGAAGACTGGCAAGCAAGAGCAGAAGCATTTATGAAAAAGATGGTAGATATCATAGATAAATTAATAGAAGCAAGAAAAAATCAAAAACTTTCCCAGCAAGAACAACCTAGTTAAGCTACTTTCTTCTTAACTTTTTTCTTAGCGGCTTCATACAAAAGAGCTCTAGCAAGAGCGGAATCTTCAGGGTTAGAATTCTGCATCAATGCCCTTATACTATCTATGGCAAAACCCGCAAGAGTCTTCCCCTCTTTAGATTCATATTCTCTTAAAGACTTTTCTCTTTCGGCTATCAATCTTTTAATTCTCTTTGTAACAAAGTCCTTATTAGCATCTCCTTGAGAAACAACTATTCTAGCAAGTTGCCCAATAGCATCTAAAGTATCGTTACTCACTTGACCAGAATTTCTTTTCTTGATGCCCTCAATAACTTCTTCGACAACTCCTGGATAAACTACTTGTAACTCTCTTGGATCTGCATTTCCTTCAGCATATTTCCTTCCTAATTCTTTTAAAGCAAGATGTTCTCGATACATTTGAAGAAGCTCATCATATCCTTTCACGCCTGCTTTTCCAAGTTCCTTAATTCTTTCATCAGCAAGACTCTCAAAGGAATTAGGATTAATTTCTTCAAGTATTCCTTCAAGATTTTCAGCAGATAAAGCTGATCCAATGGAGTCAGTTAATCTCCTTTTTCTAACTGGTAAACCCCTATGGGCATATTCCCTTCTTTCTTCGGCAGAACATTGAGACAAATCAACACCAGGCATGTCCTCATAAATCTTTAAACCCTGGCATTGCAAATAATCCAAAGCTTTATTTCTTTTAGGAATATCATGCTCGTTTGCAAGAGTAGACTCAGCTACACCTATTTTTTCAAGGGTTTCCATACCACTTACAAAATCATTCAATGCCATATCTTCTCTAGAAGTTCGCCCTATTTAAATCTTTCGGTATTGTACAAACTATATAGTAACAACTAATCTTCAGAGCCGAAACCCTGATTCTGCATTCCTTGGCTTTGAGACTCAAGCATCTTCATTACAGAAGGATTACTTTGAACCTCGGAGTAAACCAAGGCATCAAACAGAACATCCTGCTGTACTTCGTAAGGGATTTCAAGTTTCTCAATTTTAGGATCGGATAAATCTATTATTTCTTCAGATTTCCTTGAGGCAAAATCTTCAGAACTCACAGATATTGCATCATTTAAGGCAGGAATATCACTTGAAACTCCCCTCCCAGGATTATAATCTCCTTCTTCAGAATCCCAAGAATCTATATGACTTACCATCTCATTTCTAACAGGCACTCTCGGATCATTATTTTCAGAAGCCTGTAGCATAGGCCTTATAGGCTGTAACCCCATACCCATATTGCGAGCATGAGACACGTGAGTCTCAAAAGCATGCGGTTGCGACAGTCTCTTTATCTTCACAGTTTTCTCTTCAGACTTAACATCTTCCTGAGAACTTTTTTCAAACTCATTTATTAACAAAGATACATTATATGCAGCGTCCGCATTTACAGAAATACTGTCTATCCCTTCTTTAATAAGAAACTTAACCATATCAGGTTTGCTTCCAGCCTGACCACAAATAGAAGTCTCAACGCCATATTTCTTGCAACGTCTTATAACATAAGAGATAGAATTAAGCACGGCAGGATTAAGCTCGTTATATAAATTTTGAACTCCTTCATTATTTCTATCCAACGCAAGAGTGTATTGAGTCAAATCATTCGTCCCAAAACTTACAAAATCTATACCTTCTTCACACAAATCATTTATCACTTGTACAGCGGCAGGGGTCTCAACCATTATTCCTATCTTTACATTTGATGGAAACTTTATTTTAGAAGCAATTTTTTTCGCCGCCCTAACTTCTTCAGTAGAAATCACTTGAGGAAACATGATTCCAAAAATCTTCTTCCCAAATTCATCTGCAAGTTCTTTCACTGCCATAAATTCCGCCTCAAGCAATTCCTCATTCTTGAGGCTAAATCTTATCCCGTGGTCTCCAAGCATAGGATTCATTTCTACATTTTCAGGAGCACCTTCCAAATTTCTATATTCATCACTCCTTATATCAGAAGTTCTCACCCACATTTCATCAAAATGTTTTGCTATTTTTCTAAGTCCAGAATGAATTATTGAAACGTATTCATTCAATTTATTCTTTTTAACAAACCACACTGGATGTTTTCCAGAAGTTGCAATCAAAGTCTCCAATCTTATAAGCCCAATACCTTTAACACCCGATAGCGCAGCCCTTTCAGCATAATCAGGCAAATCAACAATTGTCTTAATTTTTACTCTCTTTGTCGGAACAATCGGTTTTATTTCCACTTTCTTCTCTACAGTTTTTCCATCAAAGATTCTTCCTGTAAAACCGTCAACAGTTACAAGCTGTCCATCCTTTAATTTTTGAGTTGAATTGCGAGTTCCAACAACAGCAGGAATTCCCATCTCACGAGATACTATCGCAGCATGAGATGTAGCTCCCCCTTCATCAGTAACTATTGCAGAGGACTTAGACATTGCAACAACCATATCTGGATTTGTCATCTTAGTTACTAGCACATTTCCCTTTCCAATCTTAGAAAGCTCATCAAGGTTGAGGATTACCTTGACAATTCCCGAGGCAACTCCCGGAGAGGCAGCAAGCCCAGACAATAAGACATTCCCTTCAATTTCTTGTTTATTTTCTTTAACAACGGTTGTAATTGGTCTAGACTGAACAATAAAAACACCATCTGTATCTATTGCAAATTCTATATCTTGAGGTTTAGAATAGTGTTCCTCAAGTTGCAAAGCATACTGCCCAAGCACCTTAATCTCATGAGGGGTAAGAACTTCTCTGTTGCTTATCTCATGACTTAACTTTATCTCCTCAGTTTTTCCTGAAGAACTTCTCGTAAGTGCAATCTTCTTATCAGATATCTTATGTTCAATTAAATCAAGTTTGGGACTTAAAACATAATGGTCTGGAGATATCATTCCAGAAACAATTCCTTCCCCAAGTCCAAACACAGCTTCAATAACTATATTCCCATCATTCTTCAAAGGATTTTTAGAAAACATGACTCCAGATTTTTGAGAATCAATCATCCTCTGGACAACAACAGCAAGATAACCCTTCTCTGTAGCAAAACCCTTCTTCTTACGATAGTATATTGCTCTCGAAGTAAACAATGAAGCAAAACACTTTTTCACATGAAGAACAAGAGAATCTGCTCCTTTAACGTTAAGGAAACTCTCTTGTTGCCCAGCAAAACTTGCATCTGCCAAATCTTCCATTGTTGCACTGGAACGCACTGCGACAAAAGGAGGTTCATGAGAATTTCTTAGAATGGACATTGCTCCTTCAGTCACTCCATGTTTGTTAAGTTTAGATTTTTCAACATCCAAAATCCCATACGCTTCAGAAATATCGTTTGCCATTTCGACAGGCATCTTGGAGTCCTCAATAATCATTCTTATCTTCTTTGCAGTCGCATCAAGCTGTTTTGTGTCTTCAACATCAATAGAATTAACCATACTAATTATCTGATTCCTAAGCCCAGATTTCTCTATAAAATAATCGTAAGCCTGCGCCGTGACTACAAAGCCAGGAGGCACTGGAAATTTATTATTATACATTTCAGCGAGGGAAGCACCTTTACCCCCAGCAATAGATATATCTTTATTGCTTAACTCGGAAAACCATTTGACAAATGCTCCAACATCACCCATCACCAAGAGAAATAAGATTAGTTAATAAATATTGCCTTCAAAAAATAAATTCAACTAACTACTACTATATAATCTTCAATCCCTAATCTTGTATCATGTCTTCTCGCACATGTCTCTTTCCTATCCAAATTAGGAGAATCTCTGAAAGGAATGTCTCTCTTGCTCGAGGTCCCATTACCAACGCCATGTGCAGGTCTTTCATAAACAATAGGACCAGTAGGAAAGTCATTTAAAGAAACCGAATAAGGCAATATTCTCATATCTGACTTAGTAAACCACCCTTTTTAAGAATTACTGTTCTATTTTAGATTTGACAAACTCAATAACCTGTTTCTTGAAAACTTCCAAATCTTTTTTCATAAAGCTACCCCCAGAAGCATTAGCATGTCCTCCCCCTATAGCATTTTCTAGTCCAACAATTCCTGCTCTTAGCATATCATTTAATGGATAAATTAATTTATCGGAGTTGTTTCTAGCAGACACCTTAAAAAGATTGGTTCCACTAATATCAGAAAGCATAATTATGGTGCTTCCTTTGTATTTTACAGATAGAGTAGTGCCAAGCCTTGAACCAATAGAAAAATTTGACTTGAAATAATAAAAATAAAGGTAATTATCAAAATATTTTTCAGCACATATTTCAAAATCTTTAATACATCTCTCAAACTCATTATCTATCTCCTTATTTACCCTCTCAATTTCTTCATAATTTTTTTTCAAGATAATTTCATAAGCTCTGTTAGAGTCATTTGCATAATAAGTTACGAGGGAGTTATATTTCAGAACATTCTTGAATATTTCAGAGTCCTTATAATTCTCTGGGTTAAAAGAATAGTGTTTTTGAATAAATTTAAGATTATCTTGGTCTTTGAATGAAAATTCGGATATTGAAGCAATGCATGCTAATTTGATTAATTCTTTATCTTTTAAGAATTCATTCCCTAATCTATAAAGAACCATAGAAGTACAATCAACAGAGGGAGTCTTTATTATATTATTATCCATTTTTAGATTTGGATTTAAAGGATGGTGATCAACGAACATGACTTCAAATTTATCAAAGAATTTTTCAGTCTCTTCAAGTTGGTTCATATCAACATTTGCATCTAAAATAAAAACCTTTTTTATTCCCTTTTTATTAAAGATAATATCATATTCATCTAATATTCCTATTTTGTAAGGAATGAATCCAAGAAAAGGAGCGGGCATACCTGGAAACTTTTTCTTTAAAATTTCAACCATAAAAACCACAGATACCATTCCATCAACACAATTGGCATGAGAAATAATACCAACTTTTTCATTCTTATCAATTCTATCTATAAAATCAAAGAAATTCTTCTTATGTTTTTCAAAGTCTTGCATTTAAATGAACAATAAAAACACTATAAAATACTTTCTAAAAAGGAACCCCTACAACAGCATTAATATCCTCTTCTCTTTCTATTCTAGTTCTCTGTTCAAATTCTTCTGGAGTCTCCCATCTCACAAGTCTTTCAAGCAAGTCTATTTTTTCAGAGTCAATTCCCCACCTTTCACCATAGAGTCTAACTAATTCTTTTCTTCTTGAATCATCAACTCTCCCGTTGTAACAATGATGATGTCCCTTTATTCCCAAGCTAATTTTATTTTTTTCAAGCCATTCTTTCATTTCATCTCTTTCAAGTCTTACATCTTCTAAACTAGGTATCCTTCCGTGAATAACTTCTTCAATTGCACCAGCAACATCTTTATGTTTTTTATTGTGAATTAAATATATTTTATGTTCTCCCAAGCCATTTATTTGAACTCTTTCGTATGAGTCATATTCCGTTCTGTCCCTAGCCACTCTAAAAAATTTATCAAGAGTTCCTTTTTGAGTCTCATTCACAATTCCTTTATGGCTTCCTTCGAACATGGCTCTTACGGATGAAAAAGGCAAAGATATCCATGAATCTTTATCTCTCTCATCTGAAAGAGAAGAACCCGATTTGATGCACCTTCTAACAAAATTCCGGAGTTGATTCTCAACTCTCCCAATGGGTTGATTATTCTTTCTCGCAAGAACTGCCGCGAAATAATGAAAAACCAAATCAGTTGGAATCAAATAGACATCTCCCCACCGAAATCTCACAGTTGCAAAATCTCCAACCACTTTATTGGCTGGTAAACCATCTACCCTTTCAACAAGTCCATAAAATACTCTATGTCCTTCTTCTACAAACATTGTTGAATTCCCATTTCTTGAAAGAGGATTACCTCTATTTTCTCCAAAGAAATCTCTCCATGAAGAAATATCATTTATTCCATAACTTAATTGTGATTTTAACAATATTCCCCTCTTACCTCCTTTGACCTCAACCGAAAATGGTCTAGGATATTCATATATTTCAGAATCTGTAATTAGATCAGGCCTTATACTCCCACTAGGATTTATGCGCATAGAAAGGAGTTTAGCAAGATAAGTCTCACAAGCATCTCCAAATGCTTTGGTTTTATGCTTATTCCCAACTTTGGTCATAAAAACCAGATAAAATGTTTACTTATAAATACAATAGCAAAGAAATATTCTTAACAATCTTAATTTTGATATTCAACTTTCTCAAAAGATATTTTTAAAATCACCTTGTAATTAAAACTTGAAAGATAATTAATCTTCTCTTTCTAACTGTTCCATTTTACATTTTTGCGCAGAACTATGATTACCCTTATTAGTTCTCACCGCCAGTCCTCTATCTCTTCTCTCTCTAGCCAATTTTATACGAGACAAAATGTATAAATTACTTATACCTTTAGCTAATTCTTCAGGGTCTTCACATCTAGCTAAAATTCTATCTACATTAGCCCATCCTTCTGTCTGACTAATATCATTTTGTGTAACATATACAAATGCCTGACTAACCAGAGTGCGAATGTTTCCCTCGTCAAAACGAGATGCAAGTCTATCTCTCAAGGTGCGAAACATACGTCCAGCATCAGGTGAGTCGCATCTTTTTGCATATTCTCTTATGTAATCTTCTCCCATAAAACCAGACTCCCTTTAAGGTATTTAAACATTCTCAAGCCACATATCTCCAGAGCTCATACTTTCTCAAACAAAACTCTTGTTTTGCAAGGCAACTTAGATTTAGCCATTCCTATAATTTCCCTAGCAACTTTAACAGAAGATTCAGAATCGCATGCAATCATAAATAATTCCTGTCCACCAAGCACACGAGCAGCACGACCTTCAATAATACCAAAAGACTGTTTCATACCTGTAGAAAGTCTGTCAGCACCAGCACCAGCAGCCGCCTTGTTGTTCCTCAATATGTGGTGAGGGTGTATCTTAACCCACAAATAAAACTTTCCAAGTAGTTTGGCCTCAAGATTTTTTGTCAGAACCATACGCCCAGCTTCTATTGCAAGATCTTTTATGACCAACTGCTCATCAGATATCAGGCTCAATATAAAAGGAAACTTTCCCTCATTAAAGGCCTTCTGATTTCCCACATTATATTTTACAATTTTATTTGGAGGAACTACTTTGATGTAAGATTTGGATTTAACTTTAGAAACACGAGTATAGGGCCTGTTATGCTTTTTAGAATAGGATAGTGCTTTACGAACAGCCATATTATTTTACCTCTACATCTGTTGTTATCGCCTGTCCAGGCAAACCAGTCTCAAATATCGCACGAACAAGACCCTTATTTCCATGAGCATCACTGACTTTTCCATTTATAACTTTTCCAGCAGTGCTTTTCCATACTACATGTTTTCCTACAAGTTTCTTTGCTTCATCTCTAGAGGACAATCCAAGGTCAAGCAAATAATGCCTTTCATGAATTCTGTGTCTGCTACGCCTGAATTGAACAACAATGCCTTTCATGTTTTTACACTAGAAAATATGGTTTTTAAAGACTTCTGTTTTATCAAAAACGAATGTATAGAGAATTGTGTTAATTGGGTTACATTTTAGTAAACAGTTCTCTAAAGGATAACTGCTAACTTGTTGTGATCTAAACAACGCAGTTGCCCGTATTAGAAATCAGAAGATTTCTAAGCTTAAGATTGGTTTTTCAAAATTAGTTACCTCTTACATTAATCCTTCTGCCTTCGTAATGACATCCAATACTAAAACCTACAAAACCTGCAAATACTAATGCCATTCCAAGTCTATAGTTCTTATCCCAATTGTTTTCTGCATCTATTACTGCCTTATAACTTGGAGTTGCTCTAATATTCTCTAATGCAGAGGCATAGGTCTCTTCCAGCTCTCTTTGTCTTTCAATTAGTTTAGAGACTTGGCCTTGAACTCCAAGAGTCTTATAAACTTCTACTGCTCTCTCTAACCCTACAATTGCGTTACGAGAATTTTCAACACCATTTTCAAGAACTCCTTCTGCTCGTAAAATTCTATTGTCAAATTTTGGATGAATAGTAGACTCATCAAGAGACGAACAACCTCTTGTGCCAATTCCAACGCCCGCTAATAGTATGGGAATAGAAATCCATTGAAGAATATTTCCTCTATTCATATTTTTTAGATAAAAAATCAATATAAAAACTTATCTGCTATCCACCGAAACGAAACTTGAGGAGGGTTTCTTTGATATTCTAAGTCTTTCCATTAAATCAACCTTGAGGTCTTATATTATTATCTCAAAATCGCCAAGTTCTTTATGCAACGCATTCAAAACAGAGGAAGAAACCTTAACATTGGAATTCCCTTTTTTATGGGTAGTTATAGCCTTTTCAAGAGCGATGCTGTCACTAAGTTTAAAAGAGTTTTCAACTATTTGCATTACTCTTCCAGACTCAATGAAAAAGTTACCTTCATCAGTCAAAACAAGTTCACCCTTCTTATCTCCAAAGACTACTTCCAACACTTCTTTTTCATCCATATTCAAATCTACTCTTTGAGTATAATCTAAAAGTTCTTTTATAAGCTCTATAGCATCTCTCCTTAAAGCGCCCATCTCCAACTGTGTAACTTTTCCAGATTTAACTTTAGACCTCATTGAAACAATCTCTTTGAGAGATTTAGAAAATCTCGGTTGCAATTTTCCCTTAGCAATAAGCTCTTCATTTACAGATTTAACAAGAGCCTCAACACTTTTATCTCCAAAGATTTTTTTAAGTAAGTCAAAAACTTCAGAATAAGAACGCTCCCCATCATAAACTATTAATCTCTCTTCTAACTTCTTTCTAATCTCTTTGAGTTTTACATCATATTTTTTAGATTCAGCCAAAAGCTCATCAACTTCCTTTCCAGGAATTGATTTCAAAGTTCCATGTTCATAATCTTTATACAATTTTATTATTCTTTCAAGGAATTTCAATTCATTAACAGACATTACTTTTTCAGTGTCAACAAGAACCTTCTTGACATCCTGAACCATATGTTTAGGAGCAGGAGGTGCATGTCCTGCAAGCATCACAAGTGCTTGTGTCGGAGTCACAACACCCCAATAAATATCAACCATTGCATCAATAAGCCTTCTAGTGACAAGAGATTCATTCTGCTCTCCATACTTCATGAACTTATCTACAGATTCTGGAGAGGGCTTAACCTTCCCCATTTGTAATAGTAATTTCCAAGGCAAGAATGTTCCTCGGTCATACATTGGAACTCCATCGCGGATGAAAGTAAACATTACAGGATTAGCATCTTTAACATTATCCCAAAAATCAGTAAGCAGATATACTTGAACATTAAGTATATTTTTAGTCCCAGATAGTGCAGTAGCCTCACGTATATAATCGTGAATCATTCCACGTAATTTTTCAAGCAATTGTAAGCGAGGCATTCTCTTTACATCAGTATCATCAATTATTACGAAAGTGTCAACATCGCTTGTCTTGTCCGCTGTTCCTCTTACAAGGCTTCCCCCAACAACATATGAAGCAACGTATTTCTCAAATTTTCTCAAAACCAATGTCTTATGTATATTAGCAAGTCTCATGCTTCCCAACAATCCTTTGTCATGCAATGGAAAGCTAGAAGATATAGCATCTACAAATTCAAATTTGCTATCAAGACCATAATTCCACAAATCCACTTCAGTCTTAATATGTACCCACAACTCTTGTTTTGATTCTTTAATCAATTTAAGAATTTCAGGTTTTATTTTTTTAGGAATTTCTTTGAAATGATCTTCTGGTATGAGCATGATTAAATGCATTGGTTTCTTAGCAACTTCTTCTGGAAGTAGACCTTCGTCCTCTTCAAATAATTTAAAAGTCTGTGCAGGAAGAACACTTAAAAAAGTAGTGAATGGAAATTTCTTCAAAACTTTCTTTTTAAACTCTTCAAGTTCTTCCTTTAATTTCTCGTTCTTAGCTGCTAATTCATCAGAAATCTGGGGTATCGCACCAGGAATCTTACCCGGGGAAATATAAGCACCCGCAGAAGACATAGCATCATTCAATCCATGAGATTTCTTTTCCTGCATATCAATAAAATGAATTAAAGCTATTTAAGGCTTACCACAATTCTTAAAAAGACCAAATTTTCTAAGCGTTAATGACAAGTTCACATACTCCTAAGGCGCAAGTAGATTATATTTATCGCGCAGACTTAAGAGCCTTTGGAGCCATAGGTTTCCAAGATGTATGGCTTAAAAGACAAGGATTAGAATCTGGAGATATTTCGCAAGCGATTTTAATGAGGACCTTTTTACGAGGAATAGATGTTATTGGACTTACTTCAGAAGACGATAAAATGATTTCGGGCTCTCCTGAAGATAGATTCGGATTTGTTAAAAAAGGACTCGAAAGCTTATCTGATAGTTTTGATGAACCAGAAAGAGGGGTTCTTAGAATTAGAAAGGGCGGAAAGTCAATCTACATAATAAACTGTCAAACCATGCACGATCCAAATTGGCAAGGCTTAAAATTACATGTTATTGGGGGCAATTGTCTTCCACAAAGAGACCGTTTGAATGACGCGGTGAATTATGCAAATGACAAGGGATATATGACCTTCCTTATGAATGTTGATGAATCAAATGGAGATAATCTGAATTTAGTTGAAAGTGTTGTTTTTAATTGCACTGGAGTCATAGGACACGATGCAAACAATGTATTTCCTGATTGGATGAGGAGTATTCCAGTTTTTGGGAAAAGATTCAAAGGCAAAGCAAGAAGCAGAAATTTGCCTGAAGAAAGTTGGATAGAAACTTTGGGAAAACCATCAATAGCTGTTTCAAGCGCCCATTGGATTCAAGAGATAGGAAGTGCAGGTATTCAATATGCTTCTGTTCCAGAAGAACATTTTTCTCTTAGAGCATTAGAACTTAAAATAGAAGGTAAAAGATTTAGAGCGGATAGAGGTTACAATAGCCCATTAAGGGTATTGCAAACAGGTTACTTATTGAATAAATATGGAACAGACCAAGGCAGATTCAAAGGAGATAAATCAAGCTCTTATAATCAGTAAAGAAAGATATTATAAACTATCAATTGTTAAAATTAAAAAAGGAAAAAGATGCCACAAGCAGTTACACACGTTTTAATAGTTATTTTATTACTTTCAATATTCAGACATATCTATCAGAGAAAAACAAAAAAGAAATTTCCCCTCCAATACGTTTTGATAGGAGGTTTTGCAGGAGTAATTCCAGATTTAGACATTCCAATATTTTGGATAATGTATTATTTTGGATACAGTTTAGAACAGATTCACAGAACGTTTTTACATACACTATTTGTCCCAGCATTCTTTCTAGTTCTAGCCCTAATCTCAAAATACGTGATAAAGAAAAAAGTAGGAAGAAATAAGATTTCATTAACGATAATCTTGTTATTGTTTGCTCTGGGTAGCCTCATGCATCTTGTTCTTGATGCATCTATTGCAGGATATATTATGCCCCTATACCCATTATCTTTAGCAAAAATAGGAACAGGATTTCCATTTACAATATTCCCAGACCACATTGCCGTATTCTTTTTGGCAACTTTAGATGGTGTTCTTTTTATCTTATGGATACTATATTTAGAAATAAAACACAAGATATCTGATTTCATATGAAAAAAGGATTTGATGCCAGAAAATATGAAATATTGCAAGGGAAGGCAATAACTAAAAGACTGGATAGGAATAAGAGAATATATCTAGAAGTTGGTGGAAAACTACTTGTTGATAATCATGCATCAAGGGTTTTACCTGGATATAACAAAAAAGCAAAGCAGAATATATTAAGAAATTTGAGTAAAAAAGAAGCCATATACTGTTTTAATGCAAAAAAATTGGAAGAAAATAATTTATTATCCAATGGGGAGCCCAACTACAAATTAAGAATATTAAAAGATTTAGAAAAAATAAAAAAAGAGGGAATAATAAACAAACATGTTGTTGTGACTAGATATTTAGGACAAAAAAAAGCTCAAAATTTCTTGGAAGAACTGGAGAAACTTGGGAAGAAAGTTTACTTTCATAATGAAATAAAAAATTATGCCAAAAACCTAAATGAGACTTTAATGGGATATAAAAAACAACCATATATTCCAGTGCAAGAAAAAATAATTATTGTGACTGGTCCCGCAAGCGGTTCTGGAAAAATGGCAGTCATAATGAGTCAGTTGAATCATGAATATCAAAATGGCATAAAAGCTACATATTCAAAATATGAAACTTTCCCCATAAAGGACTTGCTACCTAATCATCCAATTAATTTGGCTTACGAAGCTGCAACTGCCGACTTGCAAGATATAAATATGATAGACCCATATCACAAGAGATATTACGGCTTAAATAAAACAAATTATAACAGAGATATAGAAAATTATGCAATACTGCAAAAAATAATAAAAAAGATAACTCATAAAAAGTATCCCTTTGATTATAAATCTCCTACGGATATGGGAATTAATACTGCTGGACAATGTATTATTGATGAAGATGTATGCATAAAGGCTTCTATAAAAGAAATTAACAGAAGAAATATTTTTTATAAAAATCAATATAAAATTGGAAAAGAAACAAAAGATACTGTAATTAGAATGAATGAAATAATAAAATGTCTCGACTCATGGAAAAAGAACGCGAAGAAATAGACCCAAACTATGTCTGTGAAGCATGTGGTAAAACCCTTGAAGAATTGAAGTGTAAGTTAATATGTAAAAGATGCGGATATTTTAGGTCTTGCTCGGATTTGTTCTAACTCTAATTCGTCAAGAATCCCTAACAACCTCTTCAATTCCTCAGGCATACTTGGTTCTTCACCAGAAGTCTCTTCATAAGGATACTTTGCATCAATAATCCCTTCAATTCGTGTTTGACCATCATCATCTATTTCAAAATCATCGCTAGTAATACCCTCTGTTGTTTCTCCAAGAGCTTCAATATATTTCCGAGAGTGACCTCTCTTAAGGAGGCTAATAACGTTTAGTAATAATAGCCTCCCAA
>ERZ1292623.577-Hain-H51-01um-R1-577-length-39040-cov-5_pt1 | contig 39040 bp, 51 predicted proteins | sample MGYA00564398_ERZ1292623 | MGnify/ENA primary metagenome ERZ1292623 (study PRJEB36523, sample SAMEA6512633) | groundwater metagenome | collected 2019-01-07 | study: AquaDiva: Metagenomics assemblies of 32 groundwater samples
ACGAAGCTCTCTGTCGCCTCGCGCTGTTTGGCCCAAAGAACACGGTGGGAATGGTGCGAGCTTACCAGTTCGTGCCGGATGAGTTGAAGACGGCAAACGGCTGTGCCCTAACCTGGGAACTCGTGCGGCGAGCGAAAGAGATGAAGATGACGGACCTGCCGGCCATCTGCTTCGAACCACCGGCGCCATCAAGCGAGCCCGCGGCGAACTCGGAAGTCAATTGAATCACTCTCCCCTTTTAATCACAGTAAGCGCCCGGCGGATGCAATCCACCGGGCGCTTTTTTCTGTCTTAAATTTTTAGCTAATTACTTAATTTCGTAACGGAGCATGAGGGAGACGTTAACATCTTGCGAGCCGGGCTCAATCGTCGGCGCCGGAGCGGCGGCCGAAGCTACGGAGTAAGCCATATCGCCGCCACGGCCATACTTCTCATAGAGTCCACCACACTCATCAATCGAGAGGAGACGTCCGAGGCGGAAGTTGCCGGCCTCGGCCAAGGCCTCGGCCTTAGCTTGCGCTTTAGCCATCGCTTCGGCTCGAGCCTCATTCTCAAGCTTAATCGGATCATCGACGGTGAAGGTGAGTTGCGAAACGGTGTTTGCCCCCTTCGTCACTACGCCGGCCAAGACGTCACCCAAGACGTCGAACTTAGCTTGCCGCACCTTAACGGAAACGGTCGAGCGGATGGTGTAACCCACAATGGAAGCGGGCGGGCAGACATCCATTTCCGTAGTGCCCAAGTAACGTGGTCCGCAGTAAGTGGATTGGTAACGCGGTTCCACATTGTACCCTTCCGTTTTAATATCATCCTTACTAATGCCCACTGACTTTAAGTACTCAATTGCCGCATTAACGCGAGCGGTATTGTCTTTCTGTAACGCGGAAATATCTTTACCTCCATCGTTAATCACGGCGAAAGTGAAGTACGCGATGTCGGGTTGACCGGTCGCCTTACCCTCACCGGAGACGGCGAAACTGCGGTAAGCACCGGGTTGGGTCGACTCGGCATAAGTGCCGGCCATGCGCCAGACGGCACCGGCACCGATCAAAATGCCGAGGATAATCGCCCAACCGAGATAATTCTTAGTTCTTTCATTCATAATGAAAAAAATTTAATGGCTAATAATGGACGTAGTATGGCAAAAAAAAGCCTGTCGCGCAATAGCACGACAGGCGTGAGAGTCTTGGTCTCGCTAGATTGCGACGAGAATTTCGATATCATCAGCCGGTACCCAAATCCCCCGCTTCTTGAAATCTTTAATATAAGCAATTGGTACCTGGCCATCGAATCCCTCGGTTGCTTCTTGCGGAATCATTAAGACTTCCGCCATCTGCTCCCTATCGAATTCTTGATGGTAGACTAAATCCCCAGCTTTCAGTCCCCTCGCCCAGTGCTTTTGCAATCTACTCATACCCCCAACTCCACTCGGCGATCCAACTGGCACCATAGCACAGATTAGAAATTAAGGCAATCTATCCAAGGGTCACCCTTGTAGTTTTGAGATGTGGTGTAATTTGACTAGATGTTGGTGCCGGCCACGAAGCCGGTGGTCCAGCAGAGTTGGAGACTGTAGCCACCAGACGGGCGATCAATATTTAAAATATCTCCGACCAAGTAGAGTCCGGGAACAAGACGGGATTCCATTGTTTTGAAATTAATTTCTTCCAGTTTAACTCCACCAGCCGAGATCACGGCCTTGTCCGCACCTAAGAGACCCTTCACCTGAAGGGGTATGGCTTTAAGAAGCTGGACGAGCTTCAAGCGCTCATCACGACGCACACTATGATTAGGCATCTCGGCGTCGATCTCGGCGAGCCCAAGTATCGGCCCGACTAGGGCCGCTGGGATAAGTTGGCCGAGAATATTTTTTATCTTCTTATTTGATTCGGTCGTTAACAAATTTTGCAATTTCTCTCGCAAGGCCCCGTTATCGAGCTTGGGAAAAAGATCCAAGAGTAAGGTGACTCGACTGTGGGTTAGAAGTTCCCCGATCTCTCGACTCAAATTGAGAATCGTGGGGCCAGAGACCCCGAAGTGAGTGAAGAGGAGTTTCCCCAGATGACTACTCTCTTTCTTCCCGTCAGCGGTGACGGTCAACTTAATATCGCGTAACGTTACGCCTCCCAACTTCTTCGCCCAAGCGTCAGCGAGGGCGAGCGGCACCAGGGCGAAGTTATTTTCGACCACCGTGTGACCAAAATTTTCTAACCACTTAAAACCTTCGCCGGTTGAGCCCGTCTCGGGGTGCGACGTCCCACCAGTGGCGACGACACAAGCCCGAGCTTCAAACACTTCTCCTTGTTTGAGCGTGATCACGAAGTTGCCAGTCAATTTATCTTTCATTATTCTGGTCACGGTACTCCCCGATTTAACCGTGACGCCAGATTGCTGCAATCCCTCGACTAAGACTCGCCAAACCGACTCGGCCTTCTCGGTCTCGGGAAAGAGTCGTCCCTCGTTTTCCTCTTTAAGTGGCAAGTTCCGGGTGGTAAAAAATTCAATCGTCTCATCAACGGCGAATTGCGCAAAGGCCGAGAAAAGAAACTTCCCCCCACTCTTATACTGCGTGAGCATCGTCCGCACCTCGGGCTTATTGTTCGTCACATTACAACGACCGCCGCCGGTGATGAGGAGCTTCTTCCCGAGCTTCTGATTCTTCTCGAGTAGAAGCACGGCGCGGCCGCGAGCGGCCGCTTGTGCCGCCGCCATCATCCCGGCCGGCCCGCCACCCACGACCACCACGTCCCAAACTTTAGGGGTTACTTTTTTCATCAACCTTATTTTTCTAAATCCAAGACTTCATCAATCCGAATCTGCTCCACAAATTCGGGGACGTGGGAGACCAAGACCATTGCTCCCTCATAAGCATCGAGGGCCTTGGCAATCTCGGGCAAGTGGCGGAAGTTGATGTGGTTCGTCGGCTCGTCGAGGATCAGAAGCCCGGGTCGCTCGAGGACTAAGCGCGCGAAGGCGACGAGCCCTTTCTGCCCCTCCGAGAGTTGGCCGATCTTACTCTCGACAATCGTCGCGGTGATGAGGAAGCCGGCGGCGACCGCTCTCATCTTCTCTTCTTCCGGCTTCGCCATCACCGAGAGTAGGGATTGGCGTACGGTCTGGTCGAAGTTGAGGGTGGAGAAGTCTTGGCGGTAATACCCCACCTTAACCTTAGCTCCAATCACGCTCCCGGAAGCATTACCCTTAGCAATAGATTCTAAGAGGGTCGATTTGCCAATCCCATTCGGCCCGCGAAGGAGCAGGTGTTGGCCCTTACCCAACTTAATCGAGACTGATTTCGTTACTGGCTTATGGTTCTTAGGGTTAATGACTCGACAAGCTGAAATGGTAAGGACGTCGCCGGTAAGATCTTCCTGCATGGGGATAATGAAGGGGCGGATGGTCTTATCTTCTTTCCTCACTTCCACCATCGCTTCTTCCATTTCCGCCGCCTCTTCGCGGCGACGTTTGGCCACGAGGCGCATCTTGCCTCCCTTGTGCGCGAAAAAGTTGGCCTTATCTTTATTCTCTTGAATCTTCTTCTCCAGTTGGGCATTCAAGCGCTCCTCCTTCAAGATACGGTCGGCGATCTGCTTCACCACGTCGAAGTAATTACCGGAATACTGCTCAATCTTGTGGGTGTGGACGTCGAGGTAGAAGACGGAATCGGTGAAGCTATTTAAGAAATCGGCATCATGGGAGATGACCATCACCGTTTTCTTGTAGTTAATGAGGAAGCTCGTCAGGTGCTCAATCCCAGCGCGGTCGAGATTATTGGTCGGCTCGTCGAGAAGGAGAAGATCGGGATCTTGGATCAGCGCCGAGGCGAGGAGGAGGCGCGCCTGCTGACCACCGGAGAAGGTGCGGACAACGCGATCATGAAGTCGCTCGTGACCCTTCAAGTTAACCACTTCGAGCACTTCGTCAATCTTGGGATCAAGATCATAGATCTTTTTAGCGAAACACTTTTGGAAGAATTCTCGGACAGTGAGGTCGAGTTCGTCTCGAGTGACCACTTGACGCGAGAGCGCCACCGTCAAGCCGGAGATAAGATTAATCTTACCTGACTCTGACTTGAGACCGCCAGCAATGAGCCAGAAGATCGTCGACTTGCCTGCCCCATTCTGCCCCATGAAGGTGCTCTTCGTTCCCCGACGGACAGAGAAGTTGACCTCATCTAAGATGGGCTTCATCGGGCTGTGCTCGAAGGAAACGTCTTCGAAAGAGACGATGGTTTCGTTTTTAGCCATGGGATTAAGAAGTCGAACTATACCACAAGCTTGAAATATATTAAAGTGGTAAATTATCCAAGGGTCACCCTTGTAGTTTTGAGATGTGGTGTAATTAAGAAAAGAAAAACCCGCCCGAGCGTATGACGCCGAGCGGGGTTTTAGATTTTTCGTTCACCACTTCTGGGGAGTGGTTTACTTGTCGGCAATTGGGGTGCTCCACTGGCACGTCGTCTCTAGAGATTCTCGTTTTGACTTTGGATTCTTTCGTGCCGCCACGAGCCGAGCATATTCACGCCGATCGATACGACAATATGCCCCATCTTCTCGCGCGGCCCAATGTGAATCAGTCCCCACCCACTGATCGACGACCAACCCTGATATTGCCGCGCTCTCGAATTTTTCGCGGTTGACAAAAAGTAAAGCAACCCCCAAAAATAGCACTGCGACAGCAACAAGTAGTCCTATAGTCTTCATCACTTTTAAGACCATCTTTCCAATTCTCCCTTGACCAACCTTGGCCAAAAAGTGTTTGTTCCGATGACAACGTGGTGAACATTCACCACAACAACTGACTAGTAGGCTAGCATATTGTAACCTTATTGTCAATACTGGATTTTTAACTCTACAAATCTAGTCTTTTTGTTAGTTCTTCATACACACGATCACGGTTTAAAATCGCAATGACGCGGACGACACTACTAGATATGGCATAGACGAGGCGATGCGTGCCGATTCTAAGTGTCCAGTAACCATGACGTGGGCGACGTAATGGTTTGCCAAATTGATCCGGCAGAGTCGTGAGCTTAACGCGAATGATGGCCTCAATCTTGCTTCGATCACTCGCTCCAAGGCGAGGAATGTCTTCGGTGACGACAAGATCGCTATAGACTACTTCGTAAGTCGCCATGCCTCCTTATGACTCACCCACTTCTTCGTCTTCGCTTCGCGGGTCTTGGCGATTTCGCCGAGCATGAAGTCCTCTTCCAATTCGAGGGCCTGCTTAACCAACTCGAGCGTTTTCGCTGCGAGAGGCACATCGTCGCGGTGGGCCAAGCGGCGTAAGGCGGCAAGCATCGGCTTAGGCGCGCTAAGGTTAATTCTAGTTTTAGTTTTCGCTGTGGCCATATGTACCCTACTGTAACAAAATCGTAACACTAGTGCAACTACAAACCTAAGGTTTTGAGGATGAACGCGAATTCGAAGGCGAGTTCGCGGAGGGCGTCGTAGCGGCCCGAGGCGCCGGCGTGGCCGGCGCCGAGATTCGTTTTAAGGAGAAGCAGGTTGTGATCCGTTTTCAATTCCCGTAATTTCGCCACCCACTTGGCCGGTTCCCAGAAGCCGACTCGCGGATCATTGAGCCCGCCAGTCACGAGCATATTTGGGTAACTCTTCGCCGTCACATTGTCGTAGGGTGAGTAGCTCGCAATGTAATCGTAGAATTTTTTCTCCTCTGGATTCCCCAACTCGCCATACTCAAGGGTCGTAAGTGGTAGGGTCGGATCGAGCATTGTACTTAGAGTATCAACGAAGGGCACATCAGCCACAATGGTGTGGAAGAGTTGAGGCGCCAGATTGGCAATCGCCCCCATCAATAGTCCACCGGCACTGCGGCCTAGGGCGACCAACTCGTTAGAGTTGGTGTAGCCCGCTTTAATTAGATATTCAGCACAAGCGATGAAGTCGGTGAAGGTATTCTTCTTATTTAAAAATTTACCTTGCTCGTACCACTCGCGTCCGCCTTCACCCCCGCCCCGCACATGAGCAACAGCATAGATCATCCCCCGCTCGAGGAGCGCCAGTCGAGTGGTGGAGAAGCTAGCCTCGATCACGTGTTCATAAGCGCCGTAGCCGTAGAGGAGTAGGGGCCTTGGTTCAGTCTCTGATCTGGGTTTCTTGTAAACAATCGAGATTGGAATCTCTGTCCCATCTTCGGCCTTAGCCCACAGCCGATGACTTTCATATTGAGTCGAATCGTAGCCGGATGGGATTTCTTGTTGCTTGAGCAAGACCTTTTCACCGGTTGAGAAATTATACTCATAAATTGAGTGTGGTGTGACGAGCGAAGAGTAAGCGAAGCGGAAGGTCGGTGAATTAAATTCGAGATTCACTTCTGACTCAAGAGCGTAAATCGATTCGGCGAAGTTGAGTCGCTTAATTTCTCGGGTTGTGAGATCGAGGATTTCAATTTGCGGTAAAGTCTTCTCTCGGAGAGATAGAACGAGATGGGTAGAAAAGAGATCAAAGTCTTCAAGTGTCACTCCCCCTCGCTCTGGCACAAGCTCTTGCCACGGCTTTCGCTCTGGCGCCTCGAGCGCCGCTTCCATTAATCTAAAATTCTTCGCCCCGTCATTGGTGAGAATGTATAACTTTCCCGAAGTGTGGTGGGCAGGATAATACTCGATATCTTTTCTGCGTCGCGCTAAGCGCGACGGCGCCTCCGGCCGGCGCGCGTCAAGCCACCAACTTTCGGTGGTATTCTTGTTCTCTATATCGATGAAGATTAGTTCGCGACTTCGGGCCAAGCGGACAGAAACATTGAAATTTGTCCCCTTCTCTTCATAAATTAATTTATCCTCTTCGGCTTTGCTGCCTAAGACATGTCGATAGACCCGATCCGGCCGATGGGTAGAGTCAAACTTGGTGTAGAAAAAAGACTGACTATCGCTCGCCCAAGCGAGCGAATAATAGGTGTCTTTAATTTCGTCCGAGAGCCAAGCGCCCGTTTTCAAATCCTTAACTTTAATCGTGAAGCTCTCACCCCCGTCTAAGTCGAACCCGGCAGCGAGGTAGCGATGATCCGGACTCACACCAGAAGAACCGAGCGACAAGTAACTTGCCTGCCACTCGCGCGCCAAGTCATTTAAATTAAGGATGATCTCTTCCGGCGCTTCTAAGCTCCCCTCTTTGCGACAATAGATCCCGTACTGCTCACCGGCGACGGTGCGCGAGTAGTAATGATAATTGTCGAGCTTGGCTGGCACCGTCTCATCCGTCTCCTTAATCCGGCTCTTAAACTCTTTAACCAAACTTTCTTGAAGGGCGGCCGTGTCAGCCATCACCGCCTCGGTGTGCGCGTTCTCTCGCTTCAAGTAGTCTAAGACAGCCGGATTCTCCTTCTCTCGGAGCCAAGCGTAATCATTATCAATTTTTTCCGCGCGCGGTGGTTTAATCATTAACGTTTAATTACCGGTACCGTTTCTATTTTAGCCACTAGCCAATGGTCGTCGATTTTAATTAATTCGACCAGCAACTCTTGAGCGGAGACCTCGGCGGCCCGAGCCATGTCTTTTAACGTAAACTTCAACGTCACCGAAATTTGGCTCGTATCTGCGTCCAACTTAATAACCTTAGGATCAAGTAGTTCAAACTTAGCGGAGGAGAATTGCGATCGAAGGGAGAAGGCTGATCGCCTCACCGCTTCGCGGCCCGTGAGAGAGTGGTTCTTATCTTCAAGGTCATAGAAGATTAGGTTGGCATCAAGGGCAAAGTAATTCGCCACCCGGTCGGCGAATAAGCCGGAAGCGATTTGACCCGTCTTCTGGCTCGGATCACTCGAGAAGGAGGCGGCCTGAGCCAACTCGGCGAGACGGTTCTTAATTTGCTTCTCCGGATTGGGAAAAAAGTAGCGGTAACCAAAGAAGATTACTGCTCCGATTAAAATTACTAGGATAGTTTTGAGGAAATATTTTTTTACCATAAGGCGCGGCCACTGATTCTCTCGACTAAGACCCGACCAAACAAGTGCTCCGTCGCTTCGACTTGACGATTGTCGCCAATCACATAATACTCATCCTGATTAAGCTTTGTCTCCCCAATCTGCCATTGCTTCCGACCAACTTCCAAGTAAGGTTCCGTCAATGGTTGGCCATCAATTAAGACGACCCCGTCTTTGATTTCGAGCTTCTCCCCCGGCAAACCAATGACTCGTTTCAAATACATCACTCTTAAACCACTCGTTCTCACCGCTACCACATCACCTCGCGCTGGGCTACGCCAAAGATAGGCCAAATGATTAACCAAGATCAATTGCCCGTTATGGTAAGTCGGCTCCATACTAAGACCGGTGATCCGAACCGGCAAAAGCCAGAATTTAAAAATAAGGAATGTGAGTCCGGCCACGAGGGCCAATCTGATCAATTTTCTTAACATCTTATGTTATAATACGTCTTAAATGACACGCGGTAAATACTTAATTATCGCTTTGGTGCTGATTGTAATCACGGGTGCAGTACTCTTCGCGATGGGGCGTAACTCGATTTGCCAATGCGGCTTCGTCCGGCTTTGGTCGAGTGATATTAATGGTCCTGAAAATTCGCAGCAAGTCGTTGATCCTTACAGCTTCACCCACGTCCTCCACGGTCTCGGCTTCTACGGCCTGCTCCACGTCGTCGCGCCCCAGATCAGTATCCCCGTCCGACTACTTGTGGCGATTGGACTCGAAGGCGGGTGGGAAATTCTCGAGAATACCAATTACACCATCGATCGCTACCGCACCGAGACGGTCTCGCTCGGTTATTATGGCGACAGTATTTTAAACTCACTTAGCGACATCTTAATGATGATTGCCGGCTTCTACCTCGCTTACAAGTTGCGGCCGAGTCTGACTGTCTTACTTTTTATCTTAATCGAGATTGGATTAGCCTTCTGGATCCGCGATGGTCTCATCATCAACATTATCATGCTCCTCTACCCGCTCGAGGCCTTGAAGCAGTGGCAACTCGGACTCTAACTTATGTACCTCCACGTTAAAGTCACACCCGAAAGCAAGAAGGAGAAACTGGTGGTAAAATCAAAAACCAAATTGGAAGTGGCCGTCGCCGCGCCGGCGAAACGGAATCTCGCCAACGAACGCGTTAAGGAATTAGTGGCCGGTCATTACGGCCTTAAATCAAATCAAGTGCGCCTCGTCAGCGGTCACCACTCGCCAAGCAAAATTTTCAGCCTGCCGGATTAAGACTCAGACTCCGGTTCAAGCTTAAGACAAACGGAGTTGATGCAGTAACGAGCGCCGGAAGCCGGTCGGCCATCGGGCATTACTTTCGGCCCATCGTTGAAGACGTGCCCCAAGTGCGAGCCGCAAGCGGCGCAACTCACTTCAGTGCGATGCATTCCGTGACTCACATCTTCCGTTAAGACGACGTGCTCGCGATTGACTGGGTCGGTAAAGCTCGGCCACCCCGTCCCCGAGTCGAACTTAGTGGTCGAGGCGAAGAGCTCGGCGCCGCAAGCGGCGCACTTATACATACCGCTCCGTTTCTCGCTTACATACTCGCCGGTGAAGGGGGCTTCCGTCCCCTTGCGGCGCATCACTTCGTACTGCTCGGCCGTTAACTCGCGCTCCCAATCCTCATTAGGTTTATTAATTTTCTCCATCATTAAAATTTAAGTTACTCCTTCCGTCTCGCGCGTGAGCGCTCGACTTCCGTTAATTGCTGCTTCCGTAAGCGCACACCCTGCGGCGTAATTTCTAAATATTCGTCTTCACTCATGATCTCAAGTCCGCGTTCGATCGTCAATTCAAGCGGTGGCACGAGGTCAATCGCCTCATCGGTGCCGGAGGCGCGGACGTTCGTCAATTGCTTACCCTTGGTTGGATTAACGAGCATCTCTTCACCCTTGGCGGTATTGCCAATGACCATCCCTTCGTAAACCTCGGTATTCGGTCCAATGTAGAGCTCGCCGCGATCTTGCAAATTCCAGAGAGCGTAACCAAGCGCCTTACCACTCGCCATCGAGATCATTGAGCCGGCGGCGCGCCGGCGAATCTCACCGGCGTAAGGCTTGAAGCCAATCACCCGCGCCGCCAAGATCCCCTCGCCCTTGGTGTCGATGACGAATTGGTTGCGATAGCCGAGGAGGCCGCGAGTCGGACCTTCGAAGACGAGTCGCACGCTCTCACCGTGGGTGCGCACTTCTTTGAGCACGAAGCCGCGCGAGCCGAGCCGCTCGATGATCACCCCTTGGTAGGTGGCCGGCGTATCCACCACCACTTCTTCGAACGGCTCCTGCTTCATCCCGTCTACTTCGTGAATGATGACTTGCGGTTGCGACACTTGGAGCTCGTAACCTTGGCGGCGCATGTTCTCAAGTAAAATGGCGATGTGGAGTTCGCCGCGGCCGGAGACGCGGAAGGTGTCGGCCGATTGGAAGTCGATGCGCGAACCAACGTTGACCTCAAGTTCCCGCTCAAGCGACTCGCGTAATTGGCGCGAGGTGACGTACTTCCCCTCGCGGCCGGCGAAGGGCGAACTGTTGACTAAGAAATTAAGGCTGATCGTTGGCTCATCGACGGCAATGGCCGGCAGGGGTTCGGCCGCTTCGCTCGTCGTCACCGTCTCACCGATATAAATGTCGGGCAAACCGGCGATGAGCACAATGTCGCCCGCCGCGGCGGCGGGCGCCTCCACGCGCTCGAGGCCGCGGAAGCTGAAGAGCTTAGTGATCTTACCGGAGCGAATTGGTTTATCGGCCGACTTAACCCAGACGGCTTGGCCAACCTTAATCTCACCATCATAGATCCGGCCGACGGCGAGCCGACCGAGGAAGTTGTCGTAACCCAAATTGAAAGGTTGGAGTCGTAACGGCTTCGCCACGAGTTCCGGCGTTGAAGCCGTCGGCACCACTTCTAAGATGAGGTCGAGGAGTGGCGTCAGGTCCTTAGCTTCGTCACTCAAGCGGCGCATCGCCACTCCTTGCCGACCGATGGCGTAGATCAGAGGGAAGTCAGCTTGCTCATTTGAAGCTCCAAGCTCGAGGAAGAGCTCGAGCACTCCCTCTTCGCAGCGCGCCGGATCGGCGCCAGACTTATCAATCTTATTAATCACCACGATCGGCTTCAGTCCGAGTTCGAGAGATTTCTTTAAAACGAATCGAGTTTGGGGCATTGGTCCTTCTTGGGCATCAACCACAAGCAAGACGGAATCGATCGAACGCAAAACGCGCTCGACCTCCGAACCGAAATCGGCGTGGCCGGGCGTATCGACAATGTTAATTTTAGTATCTTTATAAAAAAGAGAGGCGTTCTTGGCGTAGATGGTAATGCCCCGCTCCTGCTCAATCGCGTTCGAATCCATCGACACGCCTTCGCGGGCCGCACCCGTCTGCCGCAAGAGCGCATCGGTGAGCGTCGTCTTACCGTGGTCAACGTGGGCGATAATGGCAATGTTCCTAATCTCCATGGACGAGAAAATTAAAATTAGCCGATGAAGGTTAAAGCCTTGCCCCGCTTACCCCACCGACCAGTGCGGCCGATCCGGTGGACATAGTCTTCGTAGGTAGCCGGTAAATCGTAATTGATCACATGGCTAACGCCGGCAATGTCGAGACCGCGGGCCGCGACGTCCGTCGCTACCAGTACTTGGATCGCGCCTTCTTTGAAGAGGCCGAGGGCCTTCTGTCGCTGGCCGTGACTCTTGTTGCCATGCAAGGAACTGGCTTTGAAACCGCGCTTGGCCAAATTGGTCGCGAGCTTCTCGACACCATACTTGGTGCGACCGAAGACGATCACTTTATCAAACTCCGGCTTAAGGAGGAGCTGGTGCAACGCTTCGAGCTTATCTTCGCCCGAGCGCAGACGGATTACGTCTTGGTCCACATTCTTCGAGGTGTCGCGCGTCTTCACCGACACCATCACCGGCTCGCGGAGGAAGTCTTTGATCAAGCGTTCGATCTCGGGCGACAGCGTGGCCGAGAAGAAGAGCGTGTGGCGCTCGCGCGACATTTTGCTCATCAGGAACTTCATATCGTTAATGAAGCCCATGTCGAGCATGCGATCAGCCTCATCGAGTACGATCGTACTTGTGGCGCCTAAGTTGAGTCGGCCGCGCTCGATTAAATCTTTAAGCCGACCCGGGGTACCGATAATGAATTGGTTGTGGTAGCGGAGTTGACTGATCTGGGGACCGATATTCGCCCCACCGACGGCGCAAACGGAGAAGATCTTTAAACTGGGAATGAAGCCCTTCAACTCCTGATTAATCTGGAGCGCGAGCTCGCGCGTTGGCACCACAATGAGTACCGACTCGCGCGGCTTGGCGATCATCTTATCAATGAGGGGAATGAGGAAGGCGGCCGTTTTGCCGGTGCCGGTATTGGCGATCCCGACCACGTCCTGCCCGCGTAAAATGTGCGGGATCACCCGATCTTGGATCGGCGTTGGCTCCACGTAGCCCTTGGTAATGATGTTCTTCTTCAACTGATCATGGACCGGTAAGCTGGCGAAGGATTGACTGGGAATGAACTTAGTCTCCGTCTCCTCCACCGAAACCGCCTTGTTCACAAACAAGTTAACGTCTAAGTGCTTTGCCCGCGGACCGCCGCGGCCACCGCCACCACTGGGCCGGCTAAAGCGAGATGGGGGGCGACCGTGAGTGGCACTGCCACCACCAAAACGCGACGGTCGGCGGCCGTAGTCGTTTGGCCGGCGACCGCTAAAGCGCGGCCGGCGCTCACCATAGGATGATTGAACCATGGAGCTACAATATCACACATTCATTCGAGAATCAAGCGGTCAGGCTAAAGAAGCTTATGTTATACTCATAACTCCATGATTAAGTTAATTAACGTCACGAAGAAATTCGGCGACCTGGTCGCCGTAGACAACATCTCACTTGAGGTGCCGCACGGTGAGATCTTCGCCTTCCTCGGGCCGAATGGCGCGGGTAAGACGACGACGATCAAGATGATGACCACTCTCGCCCAGCCGACCGCCGGCGAGATCTACCTTGATGGCGTCTCCGTCACGGCCGACCCGAGCCAGACGCGCCGCTCCTTCGGGATTGTCTTCCAAGACCCTAGTTTAGATAATGAATTGACGGCTTATGAGAATCTCCAATTCCACGCCATCCTCTACGGCTTGCCGAAAACGCTCTACCTCGAGCGGATCAAGCTCCTTCTCAACTTAGTTGACCTCTCCGACCGCAAGGACCACTTCGTCAAGACCTTCTCCGGTGGCATGAAGCGCCGACTCGAAATCGCCCGCGGCCTGCTCCATCAGCCGAAAGTCCTCTTCCTCGATGAACCGACGCTTGGACTCGATCCGCAAACGCGCAACCACATCTGGACTTATGTGAAAAATTTAAACCAAGAAGAGGGGGTGACCGTCTTCTTCACCACTCATCATATGGAAGAAGTGGATCGTATGGCCGAGCGCATCGCCATTATCGATCACGGTCAGATCATTGCTCACGGTTCGCCCGACTCAATCCGCCGCGAAGCGGGCACCGCCACCTTAGAAGAAGCCTTCATCAAGCTCACCGGTCACCAGATTCGAGAGGCGCCGGCGGAGTTTAGCAAAAGTACGATGCGCGGTTTTAGTAAAATGTAATCGCCTTAAATTATGCGCACCATCTACATCTTATGGCTCCGGCAGTTGAAACGCTTCATCCGCAAGAAGGCGAACATCGTCGGCGCTTTGGGTCAACCGATCCTCTTCCTCGTTGCTCTCGGCTTTGGCTTGAATCCAATTTTTGCCAAGGCGGGCGATGGTAGCTACATCCAATTCTTAGCACCCGGAGTCATTGCCATGACCGCTCTCTTCACCTCCGTCTTCACCGGCATGGAAGTAATTTGGGATAAACAATTCGGCTTCTTGAAAGAGACGTTGGTCGCACCCGTCTCCCGCTTCGAGATCTTCGTCGGCAAGACCTTAGGCGGCGCCACGGTAGCAGTGATCCAGGGTATTCTCGTCTTCCTCATCACGCTCATCATTGGCTTCCGACCGGAGAATTTACTCCTCTTGCCGGTGGCGCTGGGCTTCCTCATTCTCGTGGCTTGCCTCTTCTCGGCTCTCGGCACCGCCATTGCTGCGAGACTAGAAGACATGCAGGGCTTCCCGCTTATCTTAAACTTCGTCATTCAACCACTCTTCTTCCTCTCGGGCGCGCTCTTCCCACTTAAGAATTTGCCAGCCATCCTTGGTGTCATTACCAAATTAAACCCTCTTTCTTACGGCGTGGAGGGATTGCGTTATGGCTTAACCGGCGTTTCCCATTTGCCGCCCTTAGGCGGCTTCGCCTTCCTCGCGGCGATGATCGTCCTTATGGTGATCATTGGTAGTCGTCAATTTACGCGCATCGAAGTTTGAAGCCGGAAAGAGAGCGAGGCAAGCGAGGATAATGCCGACGGTATTACTCACGAGATCAAGCCAGGTATCGTCGGTGCTTTCAGCGAAAGTGAGTGGCGTGTAGCGCTGAAGGGTGAATTCCAATAATTCGTTGATTGTGCCGAAGGTGGTGGCAAGAAGGACGGCGAGGGTAATGAACTGCGACCGCTTGAGCGGCAGTTTGGCATCACGACAAGCGAGGAAGACGACCAAGACGGCGGCGAAGCCGCCGCCGAAGACGTGGAGAAAGCGATTCTCCCAATCAACGCTTGTAAATTGGAAACTGATTAAGTAACTCCCGACACTGAAGAAGATGATGGCGAGAAGCGAGCGGAAGCGGAATGGCCCGGCCGGCAGGGCGAAAACCTTAGGCAGAGCCCATAGGAGGAGCCAATAAGCGAGACCGAGACTAATTGCCACAATCGTTAAATACATTTTTTGATTTAATTAGTTTAAAAAAATCGCCCTCCAGTCAGACGGTAGTCCAAGTGGAGGGCGGGTAAGGTTGATGATGCGTGACTAGGCTGCGGCCTGTCCGATAAGGTTAAGCACTCTCTCGGCGGTGCCTTCCAACTGCTCCGCCCCATCCTGACGACCAGCAGCGATGCGCGCTCTCGTCGTGCGCACTTTGACGATCCGGATGTCGGTCATCCGCTCGAAGTTCTCACCCCCCGCGGTCACTTCTTGAGGGGTGAGGTCCTTGCGAAGCAGTTGACTGACCTTCTGCCTCAATCCACGTCGCCCCGCTCGACGGTAAGCCTTTGGAGTTAACTTCGTCGGATTGACGTGCTTGCGCGAACCCATGAGTCTCTTCCTCATCTCAAAGTCTCCCTTACGAATTGACAAAAAGAGCCAAGGAAACCGGTACCGGAATTAGTCTAGCGTAAGTGGAAAAATAAATCAATTAAGCATCCAAATCGCGTAGTTGAGATAAGCGGCGAAACTAAGCCAGAGGAGATAGGGCAGAAGGAGCCAAGTGGCCGGCCGAGAAATCTTATAGAAAGCAAGCATCGTCCAAAGCACCGTAAGAATGAGGACAATGATCTCAATTAAGGCCGCTCCTAGTTGGTATAGACCAAAGAAGATGATTGACCAGAGGAGATTGAGTAAGAGTTGGGCTCCAAACAGGCAGATACTCAAGCAACGCTCTTCCTTAGAAATTACTTGGTTCTTCCAGACAAGGTAAAGGGCTAAACCCATAAGGACATAGAGAGTTATCCACACCGGAGCGAAGATCCAGTTGGGTGGTACGAGATTAGGCTTAGCTAATTCCGCATACCAGCCATTAATGGCATTGGTGGTAAAGATGGAGCCAAGAGCGCCGGCCAATTGGCAGACAACTAAAGACGTAACTAGCTTAAAAGCGTTACTTTTAATCATCGCGAGTAGGGACGAGGATGATTACTTCTGAATTTGCTTCCACAGCCAGACGCCAAGGAGAACGAGGTCGATTAGTATCACGATTGCCGTGAGACTACCGAAACCGCTTGTCCCCGGAGCCCAGCCACCAAATTGCATCATACGTCTATAATTATACCACCCTACTGACCGATGAGGAATTGGAAGCGATAGTCCCCCTTGGGGATAATTCGATTCTCGGCCGAGGCCGGCGTGACGCCGGTAAGAGTGACGCGCTGACCGACGAAGGTGATCGGTTTCGCTAATTCGAGCTCGGCTTCTTGCATATTACCTTCGCTCTCGAGCTTAACGCGAACCTTAACCGTCCCCGCCCAGAAGCATTGCACGCCCTCGGGGCAACGACTATCTTGCATTAACTCAAGCGGCGTTAAGGCGATGCCCTGATCGCTGAAGGACTGATCGAAGCCAACGGGGCCAGTGATGGGGCTAGGCGTGGGAGCGCTTGGCTCACTTGGAAATAATTTAAACGCGATAAAAGCCAAAAATAAGACAATAATTAAAATGCCTAGTTTTTTATTCATCCCTTTATTTTACCAGAAACTCGTGGTATGATCCAGACGGATCGGTCTTTCACCGAAAGGAGGTGATAAATATGATGGCCGAAGATCAGTTAAAAGATCTCTACGGTGGACGAGATGCCTGGAAAGAGTTCACCGAGGAAGAACAGATGTTTCTCTTCGAGCTCCACTGTGGTAACAACCACCGAGTCCCTCCAGACAGGGAGGAGCAAGTAAGACGCGAAGTGCTGTGGAAGAGTATTAGGGATAAGCAAACACGGTTGATCAGGAGGCGCGGCAATGGTCAGGCGAGTGGTAGTGGTCGTCGTTAGGGAGTCACCTCAAGGCCGTTACGATTTAAGGAAAAATCGCAACGGCCTTTACCATTTTTAACCATTCAGGTTAGTTGACCGAGGTCGGAGCCTCACCGTGAGCGCCGTCAGCGCAACTGCAAGCCTCGAGTGGTTGACCCTTATGCGAGCAACCTTCGGTGTCGCAAACTTTGGGCACTTCCGAGACTCCCTTACAATCCCCCTTGCAAACGTAATGTACATTCATGCTCTATATTGTACTAAACAACTATTTAAATTCAAACAAGTGTTTTCGAAAATCTTCGATCCGGCCCTTAACATCAAGCTTGATCTTCTCCTTCTTATATAGCCGCAAGCGCTCCGCGCGGTGACGATCATCAATCCATACTCGCCCATCGGCATAGACAATACGGTGGAAGGGTATCCGCTTCTCTCCTGCATCCCAAGCCTTGCCTAAGATGGCCGTGATACTTTGCGAGGCCATGGCGCCGCCTCCGGCGGCGCGGGCCAAGCGACCGTAAGTGGTAACCTTGCCGTGAGGCACCTTAAGTGCGAGCCGCACCACCCGTTCACTAAATGTCTCGACCGCCTTAGCTTTCATATCCCTAACCTTACCACGCCGAGGCAAAAGAAAAACCCTCCGTCCGTCCGCCAAAGGCGGAGCGGAGCGGAGGGTTTTTCTAACTAGCCTAATTAGGCGCGAGCCACGTTGGTAGCAGCCGGGCCCTTCTCCCCTTCTGTCACCTCGAAGGTGACGGCATCCCCTTCCTTGAGTTCGTCGAAAGCGACGCCCTGCAAGGCCGAAGAGTGGAAGAAGAGGTCCTTCTCCTCTCCCGCGCGGGAGATGAAGCCGAAGCCCTTACCAGTTAAAGTCTTGATTGTTCCGTTCATTTGATTCTTATTACAACTATTTTAATATTGCTTTTAGTGTAAAACCCGACCCTGTTTCCATATATAGCCCTAATAGCATAGCACAAATCAAGAAATTATCCAAACTTGGCTATGGCAATAAACCCTCGCCAATTTTATCCTTAATCGCCATTAGAACGGCCGGCGAAATCTGGAAACCTTTATCAGTCTCGTAATTATGACCCCAGCGCTTGTCTTCAAACTTCACTCCCATAAATTCGCGCGATTTGGCATAGCGTGGGATGAAGTGGCCATGCAAATGGCGCGTCTCATTACCGAGGAAAGCGTAGTTGAACCAGTCGGGTTGGAAAGCTTTGGTGATCGCTTGGCGCAAATCTTTTAGCACCACAAGTAACTCGTCTCGTTCGGCTGGGGTGGCCTCTGTTAGGTCGAGGGCATCGGGTCGCTTGCACCACACAATGCACCGACCAATATAATTCTGATACTCATGCACTTGTATACTCCAACAAGTATAGTCTTTGATTAGAAACTTAGCGTACTTATCTTCCATAAACTACAGAAACGAATACACAACCCAAATCGCAATCAAGACAACGACGAAGAAGGCTGCCATGGTGTGGATGACGAGCGAGACGGCCTCCGGCTTCTTACCATCCCAATACCAGAGAATCGGTCGGCCGAGGAGCAAGAGGCCAACCATGGCCGCCGAGAAGACGAGCAGTGAGAGCATCATGATCGGCACGAGCACGCTCTTAGGCTCCTCCGGACCGAAGATGTCTTGCGCGTGCGAGAGGAAGGTGGCCACGAGCACAATATATGCCGCCGTGCCTAAGGCATGCAGAATGCCATATTTAACGATATTGTTTTTAATCATATATCCTATTGTAACATATAACCAAAATGCACCCCCTTAGGGTGCATTTTCTGCGATCTCTGGTAGTAAGAAGTTGATGATCTACATCATTCCTCCCATGTGTCGACCGAGCCCTTTTGGCTTCTCGCCGAAGCCACCCCCCATCCCACCCCAACTCATTTCCTCCATAATCTTCTTCACCGTCGCTAGGTCGCCAGAATCGATAGCCGCCTTAAGTTTGGCCTGCTCCGCTTGATGATAAGTCTGCATCGCTTGGCGAAGCTTCGCCTGATCCAAGCCAGCATCAGTGAGAATCTTATCGGCCTCCGTCATTGCTGCCTGACGAACATCAAATGATTTTTGGATTGCTGCCTGCTCGGCCGCAGTGAAGCTTGAGAAGGCCGCGAGGTTGGGTCCTACCGCGTTGTAAGCATAAGCACTCACTCCCCCCAGAGCCGCCAAACCAAGTGCAAAGGCTGATAAAATATATTTTGATTTATTTTTCATAAACTATTTATGATCATAATTTAGTGAGTAATGTGTGAAGGCCGTACGTCCCCACACTCATTATTACGCTCGATTAGAATATTCCTTTCATCATCATTCGATGAGGGAAAAGCCCTTGACCTCTAACTTCGATTGGTCGGATCTGCTCTACTTCGAAGGTTCGGGTCTGCTCATTAAGAATCCGTCCCAAGAGACCGACACGCCGCGCTACTACTACCAGCTCCTTCTCACCGGCAGCGGTGGTAGTGGCGTAAGTTACAAACCAGACATTCCCTCGCGGATCACTTAGTAAGAAGTCTTTCTCTCTCTTCTCCGCCACTTCGCCCATAAGGAAGCCGTGCTCTGGATTGAACCAGCGTTCACGTTGAAGCATCTCGACCCCTCGCTGAAACGGAAGGTGATCGGCCGCTAAACGGTCGATGAGATAGCCGCTACCAAGATTGTAGAAGATGGCACCGAGGACTCCGCTCGCTACCACCATAGTGAGAAGTAGGGTCGAAAGTTCGTATTTATAACCTCTCTTTGTCTGGCGTACTTCTCGATAGGCTAAGTAACCAAAAATGATAAAAGTGGCAAACCATAAGAGTGGTGCAGCAGTTAGAAAGTCGTAAAAATCTTCTAGTTGTGAAGCTCGAGGTGGGAAGATCCGGCCCAGATTGTGGAGACGGAAGATGATGGTGGAGCAAGCCAGTGCCCCGAAGATGAGAGCGGCCGCGGCCAAAGACCACATCGCTAGATTGCGGGCGCGGAAGTAGAAACGAGGGGTGGGAACCGCCTTCTCGGCCTCAATCCGCTCGAGCACCTTCTCGGAGATGGGTTGCTGATCTTGATTATGACTCATGAATGTAACCTTCGCTTTTCATTAACGTTTCGAGCTTGTCTTTGGCCCGCTTAAGCCTGATCGCTACCGTCCCAGACGGGATCATCAAGATGTTTGAAATCTCATCATAACTCTTGTCTTCAAAAAACTTCAGAATGATAACCTCACGATAAATATTATCTAATTGACCAATTTTCTCCGCTAAGAGCCGTCGGGCGTCTTCGCTCTCAGCTGACTTAAGCACATTAAGCTCCGATGCCATTGTCTCTAGTAACTGATCACTCAATTCCACCCGATGCCCTTCTGGTCGCACATCATTGCGTCTAAAGAAGGAAACTGCCTCATTGTGGGCAATGCGGTAAATCCAAGAGGAAAATTTGAGCGAGGGGTCGAACTCATTCAAGTTTTGATAAGCTTTCATAAAGACTTGTTGTAATAGATCTTCCACATCCTCGACTGGCATTCGCCCTAGGCGGTCAAGGTAGCGCCGCAGTTTAGTCTCATAACGATCGATCAGAATGGCAAAACTCCACGTGTGGGTTAAGGCTAAGTGCGCCAACTCTTCGTCGGTGTGTAAGGATTCGGAATTACCCATAACTCCACTATAGACTTATACGTTGGAGATGGAAATTCCTTTCATCAAAAACCAACAGCGCAAGCGCGCTGGACCCAATCGGCGAGCGCTTCGCGATTTTCCATCACTTCCGCCGGCACGAGCCAGTAGTTCATCTTATACGTCTTGCCGTCCTTCTTGCTGTAAGTGAATTGGGTGGTGCCGCCGATACCCTTGAAGTAGAGTTCGCCTTCGACGATAATGGCGAAGATTTTACCATCTTTGTAGATCCCATACCCGCCAAACATCGCCCGCGAGGTGATCCCCGCGACGTCGCTCAACAGATCCCCCACCACATAATCATGGAACTCCGAGTTTCTCTTCATCAATTAAAGTTAATTGAGAAGTTGTACATCCCCATTGCGCATAGCCCATTCAGTTTCGATCCGGCGGCTTGCGGCGGCAATTCAATCTCTACCACTCCCGATGGCGGCAGATTCTTCCTGTAACCCAAGCTCGGAATGGCCAGAGCCGACGAGCAGTCGAAGGTGCCGCTCGTCGAGACCTTGAGCACTGTGGGGAGATCGGCTTTCGCGGCCGTCACTCTCGGAGAGTATCCCCCCTTCGCGCTGATGGTGATTACCTGTTTGCCATCCACCATTGCCACGTTGTCAACTGGGGTAATCCCCTCTCCAGAACCACTGTTTCCGCCGACAAGTAAAATCGCGGCGCCGGCAAGGACGGCCAAGGCCAAGATACTGGAAGCGATTGTTTTGTTATTCATAGAACATATCTTACCAGATTAGAAGCTAAAGAGCGGCGGGATGATTCCTCCCGCCACCAAAGCGTTGATTAGGTTAAGCAGGCCGAAGAAGATCACTACCAGTCCGGCCGCCTTGAAGAAGACTCCGGATTGAGCCTTCTTGTGGACGCCCAAGGAGCTGAAGCTAAGTAGGGCCAAGACGGGCAAGGTCCCGAGCGCGAAGGTGGACATGATGAGCGCACCGGTGAGGAAGTTGCCGGTGGTTAAAGTGTAGATCTGCATCGATTGAGTGAAACCACAAGGGAGGAAAAAGGTGGCGACCCCGATTAAGAGCGGCGTCAGAATGTGATTCACCTTCTTTAGACCTTGGACGTGCTTACCGAGGAAGCTCGGGAGCGTGGGTTGGAGCTTCTTCGCCCAAGGGAAGATGTCGAGTAGATTAAGACCTAAGATTAAAAGGACGATCGCCACAAGCAGGCTTAGGACCAAGGTTCCGGTTTGACCTAACTGGAAGGCCGAGCCCAAAGCGCCGATAGCCCCACCGAGAATGAAGAAGGAGACGAGCCGACCGAGGTGGAATAGAATTTGCGGTCGAACCTTGTCGCCTTCTTTAGCGAAGTTGGCCGACATCGAGAGCACGAGCCCACCCACCACCGCCATACAAGTGGAGACCGAGGCGATCAGTCCGACAATAAAAGCCGTGCCGTAGCTTACTTCCGAAGCCGTAACAAGATTAACGATACCTAATTTCTGCAACACGATAAACAGCAAGATGAAGGCGGCGGCAATCGGTGCTGCGAGACGGAAGTCGGACCACTTGGCCGAGTGGGCGACTCGCTCAAGCGAGAGACTGTAACCATGAGGTTTGAGGACTTCACTTAAATCTCGGGCGACGTGCTCGGGCGCCTTATCGCCGAAAGTGCCAGTCACCTCGACGCTCAAGTGCTTCAACGAAGCTTTGGCCATCGTCACTTCCGGCAAGTCACCAAGTTCGCTCTCGGTGAGCACGACGCAAGAATTGCAATGCATCCCGTTCACATGGAAGCGATAGGTTTTCAACGTTTGGGTGGTCATATTAGTTATAAGTTTTTAGCTTTAATTCGAAGCGAGTTCGACACCACAGAGACCGACGACATCGCCATGGCGAAACCGGCAAAAATGGGGCTCAAGAGCCAACCGAAGATGGGGTAGAAGACTCCGGCGGCGAGCGGTATCCCCACCAGATTATAAACGAAGGCCCAGAAGAGATTCTGCTTGATGCCACGCATGGTTAGCTTCGACAGCTTAATCGCCTTCACTAGTTTAGAAATATCGCCGCCCAAGAGCGTAATGCCGGCCGACTCGATGGCCACATCCGTCCCCGTCCCCATCGCAATGCCCACATCGGCTTGAGCCAACGCCGGAGCATCATTCACCCCGTCGCCGGCCATGGCCACCACCTGACCTTGCGCTTGCAGTTCTTTAATCTTCTCCAATTTGTCTGCCGGCAGAACCTGAGCCACTACGTCATCGATCCCCACGAGCGAAGCGATGTACTTGGCCGCCTTCTCATCATCGCCGGTGAGCATCACCACTTTTATCCCGAGCTGATGCAAGCTTTTTACCGCCTCGATTGATTCAGCTTTGATCTCATCGGCGACCATCACGAAGCCGAGGACATTTTCTCTCGTAGCGATTATCACCGGCGTTTTACCTTGAGCCGTAAACTCATTAAGTCTTGTGGTGTCGAATGGGAGTTTTAAATCACTGACAAGTTTTGCATTGCCGACAAAATATTCAGTGCCTTTAATTGATCCCTTGAGGCCCTTACCCTGAATGCCCTCGAAATTTGCCACCTCCAAGATTGGGACACTCTTCTCTTCGGCATAATTCACCACCGCGTGAGCAATCGGATGCTCGGACTTCTTCTCAAGGGAAGCGATGATTGAAACAAAATCCTCATCTTTTAATGACGACAGATTCTGGATATCCACCAAAGTCGGCTTACCCTTGGTGATCGTGCCGGTCTTGTCCACCACCGCGGTAGTTACCTTGTGGAGCTTTTCCAGAGTGGCCGCATCCTTGATTAAGATCCCCTCCTTGGCCCCCTTGCCCACGCCGACGATGATCGCCGTCGGCGTGGCGAGGCCAAGAGCGCACGGGCAAGCGATTACCAGAATGCCAACGAAGGAAACGAGACCGAACGATAACGCTTGAGAGAAGCCCAAGTATTGCGCGCCAACTAAGAGCCATAGTCCGAGTGTGACGAAAGCGATCACCAGAACAATGGGGACGAAGACACTAGAAATCTTATCGGCCAGAGCTTGGATCGGCGCCTTACTGCCTTGAGCCTCTTCGACCAGCTTAATAATTTGCGCCAGCAAAGTTTCGGACCCAACCTTGGTGGCCTTGAAGGTAAAGGCGCCGCTCGTATTGATCGTCCCCGAGACAATGCTATCACCAACTTTCTTCTGGACCGGCATTGGCTCACCCGTCACCATCGATTCGTCGATAAATGAAGCGCCCTCGGTAATAACGCCATCAACCGGAATCTTCGCCCCCGGCTTCACCACAATGAGATCACCGTGCTTAACGTCGTTTACCGAAATCTCCACCTCCTTCCCATCTCGAACCACCAAAGCGGTCTTGGCTTGAAGGTTGAGGAGCTTCTCAATCGCGTCACCGGTTCTCACTTTTGATCGCGCTTCTAAATATTTGCCGAGGGCGATAAAGGTGATGACAACAATCGTGACGTCGTAGTATTGATACTCAACGTTTATAAACGGCCGAAGCACCTCCTCAAAGGCGGTAACGGCAAAGCTGTAGAGGAAGGCCGCAACGGTACCGATCCCGATAAGCGTATCCATATTGGCCTTACCGTAGCGGAGGAAGCGATAGAAGCCGAGCAAATATGGCTTCCCTACCACGAACAAGACGTAGGTCGCCATGAGAGGCAAGAGGTGGTGGAAAAGTTCTTTAACCGTCTCACCCATCGGCGAGACGAGATCGTATTCGGCTAAAATATCCCACCCCATGATGAGCGCCGCCAAGATGGCGAGCGGCACAGCCGACCAAACTTTAGTGCCGAGATCGGCCACTTCGGCTAACTTTTCTTTCTTTGACTGATTGAGTCCGAGATGGGCGGCGTGCTCGCTCTCCGACATGCCCATCGCCGCGGCCGATGACGCGCCGGACTCGAGATCAAGCGAGTAACCGAGGGGTTCGATCTTCTGACTCAAGCTATGGGGACTCGTCTTGGATGGGTCGAAGGAGACCTTGGCCTTCTCCGTGCCGTAATTAACTTCGGCCGAGTGCACCCCAGCCACTTTCTTAAAACTCTTCTCGATCAGCGAGGAGCACGAAGCGCAATGCATCCCTTTCACTCGATAGGTTTCGGTGTGCATATTATTTTCGCTTAAGTTTATAAACTTTCAAAATCTCTTCTTTCGCCTTAGCCGTTTGCCCCGACTTAACCTGATCAAGAATGCAGCCACCGAGATGATTCTCGAGCAGGAGATCCTCGACGTTGGAGAGACCCTGCTTCACCGCTGAGGTTTGGGTAATCACGTCGATGCAGTAGACGCCGCTCTCAATCATCTTCTGGAGTCCGCGGACTTGGCCCTCAATCAGCTTGAGCCGCCGGACGAGCTTAGACTTATTTTTATCTCCGATATGTTTCATTGTCTTATCATATACCCTACGGGGGGTATATGCAAATCCTCCTGTTGTGGATAACAACCAGAGTTGCTGGCCACTTAAGCTTCCCCTAAACCTTAAATATATTAATCCTCCTCGACGCTCTTAATATATAGTCATTATTTTCAAGGAAATCAGCGATCATTTCCATATTCTTTTTCGGCTTCATCGTTGAGATAAAATCATCAACCGATTCAAACTTAAAGACCGTTTCGTCAAAAATTTCCAACCCCTTATTCACCCATCCATGTCGTTTGATTGCATCATAGGCCGCCTGCTTCTCCTCCCTCTCATCACCATCACAAGCATCGAAGGAGAGCTCGGCTTCAAAGAATGTCCCCTCCGTTGCCGGCTCGAGGAAGATAATATGACCACCCTCCTTCGTCACCCTAACCGCCTCATCAATCGCCGCGCTCATCATGCTGGCCGGCACATGATGGAGTGATAGGGTAAAGATTGCCACATCAAAACTTTTATCTTCAAAATCCAACTTTTCGGCTGATCCGATCTGGTATTCAATATTTTCAGCCGGATTCACTTTCTTCGCCTCATCAATCAATTCTCGGTTCGGCTCTATCGCAACCACAGACGCACACCGCTTGGAAATTTGACTTGATCGAGCGCCGTTACCACATCCAATCTCGAGGACCCTCTTCCCCTTCAGAGAAACCACCTCCTCCACCCGATCCAAAAATTCTTCCTTAATTCTTTTCATGGTTGCCTCGAAACTACTTTATTCTGAAAATAATTTATCTAGGGCGTTTCTTGTTGCCTCAATCAGCGGGTGGCTCGAAAAATTGTCTTTATCTACCCAAACAAAATCATCATGATCGTGGCTTAATTTGATTTCTCGATCAACTATTTCGCAAGCAAAAAATATTCCAATTATTTGAATTTTCTCCCCTTTTATTTTCGGATACCACTCATCAACAAAAAAAGGTCGGATTATTTTGACCTTAACTCCAACCTCTTCTGAGGTTTCTCTGTTTACAGCCTTTACTATCGACTCACCTAATTTAACTTTTCCACCCGGAAAATCGTACTTACCATGATTAGTTCCGCCTAAATAGTTACCAGCCTCACGAATAATTAACACCTTACCATCGTTAATAATGACCGCTCTAACGGCAATAAATTGTTTAGTAATTTCTCCTTCTTTCATATGAATATACTAGCACCACACCAACTCTTGTAAAATCTTGATTTTTCTAGTATTTTGTAACCATTGTCAATTGATTTGCCGGCTCGTCTAATGGTAGGACATCGCCCTCTGGAGGCGAGTATTGGGGTTCGAGTCCCTGGCCGGCAGTAATGCTAATTTGTAAGGGATTTATTCCTTAACAAATTTGCATCGCCGTTGCTCAAGGGCTCGAAGGCCGGAGCGAGTGGAGACGAGTGAGGCGGGGTCGCGCAATTCGCCAGTAGGTGAATATGCGTGACCGAGTCCCTGGCCAATAGTCATCTTTGGTATGGTCCTTGTGCACGAGACGCATCGCTTAATAAAACTACTGGAAGTGGTCCAAACGATAAATTAAATATGGAAACTGCAACAACTACTCTGATTGATTTTTTAGATTTAATCAATATATCAAAAGATCTCGCCCAGCTAAATCTGGGCTATTTAGGAATCTCGGTTGTCATATTGGGTGTCTTTGTATATTTCAATATTAAACCTATGCAAGAAAAGTTAGGGAAACAGGAGGATGCAATTAATGATCTGAAGAAGGAAGCTAACGATTTGCTCGGCCAAGCTGATATCCAAACCAAATCTTCCCTAAAAGAATTTGAAGAAAAGCAAACCTCTTTAGTCTCTACCGCGTTTGATCAGCAAAAGGAAAATATTTATCTTGAAGTGACTAATAAAATTCAAATCGCAGAGAGTAATATTTTAGAGAAGGTTAATTCGATATCAAATGATAAAGATTTGAAACTAAAAGAAATACTCCTGTCAGAAATGAGTAATAAAATTCTTTCTATCGAAAGGTCTCTAACCGCTCTACTGGAAGAACATAAAAAAACGAACAGTGAGAGGTTTTCATTATTTGAGAAAAAGACCAACACCAGTGTTAATAAAATCGCGGGGGATCTTTTAGAGCTAAAGGCTTATAAATACGATATGGAGGGCAAGATGGGCGGAATTATATTCACAATCGAGGCCGTTGAGAAATGTTTTAGAGATGAACCTTATCTTCTGAAGTATAAACTGGAAGATCTAAAAGGAAAAATTGGTAAATATTCTTTAACCCCAGAACTATTCATTCGTCTTAAAAACACTCTTAAAAGTATTGAGTCAACGGGGGTTGAACATGCTAATATCATTAAAGAAATTAGGGATGCAGTCACTCTTCAGGAAAAGCCGGAGATGTAATTTATATGAATGTTCGAGACCTGTCGTTTAAGGTGTCAGAATTAAGCTAGTCCCGTTAGGAGCTGCTGAACACCGAGTGTCGGACACTTGAGATGTGATATAGTTTTTATATGGACAAAGAAACACTTGAAAAAATACGGAGGATTTCTGAGAAATTTTTTGGAACCCAGTCAGACCCGGACCAGATGCCTGTAAATCAAGAATCGGCAGACAAACTTCACGCTATTCACCCTGACACCATAATCTACAAGTTTGATGGACCTAGAAATCCGATCGCTTGGTCTGTTGTCGTGCCGACTAGCATAGGAGTAATGAATGGATTCTTGAATAAAGAAATTTCAGAAAAAGAACTCTTGGATATGGCGACGGAAGAGAAAAAATTTGAAGCTCTATATCTATGTGCTGTTTTCGTCCTACCTGAATACAGGGGGAAGGGATACGCGAAACAACTACTTACAGAAAGTATCGACAAATTATCCAAGGGGAAAGTTTTACCTTTATATTGCTGGATTTACTCTAAGGAAGGAGCGGGGCTAATCAATCTCTTATCGCAAGAGTTGGGGAGAGAAATTGCCCGAAGAAACGACTAATCGTCCAACCCCGAGTGTCGGACAAAAAAATAAAAGCCTCGGCGCCGCGGGTTGGCGGCTGACGAGGCTTGATTGGTTCTGACTCGGCAATTCACTTCTTGTGGCACGGGCCCCACTGGTGGACGTTGCAACTTTTTTCCTTCGGGCAACCGGCGTGACTGCGGTAGAAGGATGGGCAACCGGCATGCGGGGCTAGGGCTTCACCAAGAAATTCTTCTTCTGGCGGGAGGCGGAAGTCGGCTGGCATCTTCTCCGGTAGCATGGCGTAGAGCTCCCGATCGTCAGCAGTCGTTCGTGGCCGGGGGACGATGACCCAATGTCTCGTGATGGCCTTGGTGAGTCGAGACAATTCAGACTTCAATTGCTTCGTCGTCATCTGATCCAAATCCACATTCCAGAAGCGAGGCGAACGAATCGCTCCCTCGGGCACTGGATCGGCCGTCTCGGCCCGACGATGAGTGTAGAACTCGAGGCAAGTCGCCATCATCTCATTGTAAGGTGGTAATTTGATCGGGGTCCACGCAGACTCACTAATACTTGCCCAAACCTTATAGTCATCGAGATGGCAACGGTCATCCCCTTTCGCATCTCGATGGCTGCGGATCGCTTTCCTTATGTCCTTAATCCTTGCAATGAGCTCACGGCGCGAAGGTAATTTCATTAATCACCATCCTTTCCGACCCCATTATATGGATCGGGCGAGAGAAGTAAATGGCGGTCCCCCTGGGAGAGTCATTAACCTAGGTGGATAACTCGAGCTTGCATTAAAATAGTAAGTGTGTATAATTACACTAAGTATGAATAAGCGGAATAGCCAAACAACAAAGAAAGAGCTTAAATTCGCCATTTTAGCCACCGATGTGGTGCTCCTAACGATGGATAAAAAGGTGCTGAAAGTTCTCCTAGTTGAGACTGCCGCCGCGACCCCTTTCCCTAAGATGAAGACTCTCCCCGGTGGCCTCATCTCCCCCAACGAGACGGCCGAGGCAGCGGTGGAGCGGCACTTAGCCCACAAGGCCGGCGTTAGCGGAGCCGAGCTTGAGCAACTCTACACCTTCAGCTCGGTCAAGCGTGACCCTAGGGGTCGAGTGGTCTCGGTAGCTTACCTTGGCCTGCGACCAACGATTAGTTTGGGGACGAAGGAGCGGCCGGTGTATTGGCAAGACGTTCGCCACTTGCCGCGCCTAGCCTACGATCACAACGAAATCGTGTCTAAGGGCGTGGAGCGACTCATGGCGAAACTTAGCTACACCACCATTGCCAAGGGGTTACTCCCCGAGCAATTCACCCTAAGCGAACTCCAGTCCATCTACGAATCAATTCTCCACCACGAGTTCGACAAGCGTAACTTCCGGAAGAAGGTGCTCGCCCTCGGCTGCTTGAAGAAGCTCGGCGCGAAGCGTCGCGGTGAGGCGCACCGTCCAGCGGACCTCTACCGGTTCGTGGGGGGCGGGAGTCAGGTGTTCGAGATCCTTTAAAATCATTTTTTTATTTAATGTTAGTGTAAATAATACATTAAGAAATCTAGATCCCTGCCCTCCAGCCGTGGAAGCCAGCGACCTCGATTTCTTGGAAGAAGTCGAGATTTTAGGTCTTTGACAATAAAGGAGAATGAGATGCTAGGCAACGTTATCCTAAGGACCGATTCGTACAAGGTCAGTCACTACCGGCAGTATCCGCCGGGGACGGAGAAGATCTACTCCTACCTCGAAGCCCGCGTGGGCGGCGAGTATAAGGACGTCGTCTTCTTCGGTCTCCAGTATTGGCTCAAGCGCTATTTCACCGGCCAAGTGGTCACGCGAGAGAAGATCGAGCAAGCCGCTCGCTTCTTCGCTCACCACTTCGGCAACCCCGATTCATTCAATCGGGCCGGCTGGGAGCACATCTTCGAGGATCATCACGGCCGACTGCCGGTCGAGATCAAGGCCGTACCAGAAGGCTTGGTCGTCCCCGAAGGTAACGTCCTCCTCACGATCGAGAACACCTGCCCGAAATGCTTCTGGCTTGTGAACTATCTCGAAACCTTGCTCGTCCAAGTTTGGTACGGCTGTACCACCGCCACGATCTCGAGGGAGATGAAGCGCGTTATCAAGCAAGCCCTCAAACGTTCCGGCACCGACACGCCGGAGAACTTGGTCTTCCGTTTGCACGACTTCGGCTATCGCGGCGTCAGTTCGCCGGAATCGGCCGCCATCGGCGGCGCCGCTCACTTGGTTAATTTCCAAGGGACCGACACCCTCGCCGCTTGCGAGTTGCTGATGGAGTATTATGGCACAGCGATGCCCGGCTTCAGTATCCCGGCCGCCGAGCACTCCACCATCACCACTTGGGGCGAAGACGGCGAAGTTGATGCCTTCCGCAATATGCTCGAGCAGTATCCGACCGGCTTGGTAGCCGTCGTCTCTGATTCGTGGGACATCCATCGAGCGGCCACCCGACACTGGGGCGAGACGCTCCGTCAGCAAGTACTGGCGCGTGACGGGACCCTCGTGATTAGGCCCGACTCGGGTGATCCGGAAGTAATCTTGCCCGACCTACTTGATGCCTTGGGCAAGAACTTCCCCTCCCCCATTAACGGCAAGGGTTTCCGCGTTCTACCCTCAAAGGTTCTCTTGATCCAAGGAGATGGCATTAAGCGGAGTACTCTGGCAGGGATTCTCGAAGCGGTGATGCGGCGCGGCTGGTCAGCCGACTGCTTGAGCTTCGGCTCAGGTGGCGGACTGCTCCAAGACTGCAATCGCGATACCGAGCGGATGGCCATGAAGTGCTCTTACGCGGAAGTTAGTGGTGTGGGTCGCGAGGTATATAAACGACCTCGCACCGACCCCACGAAGGACAGTAAGCGTGGCCGCCTGATGCTGGTTGAAAATGAGCGAGACTCTGGTCCGCGCTTCTCCACCATGAGAGCTGGGACCCCGGGTTTCAAGGATGTCCTCGCCACGGTTTTCCGTGACGGAGAATTAACAAGGGAACAGTCGTTCGACAATATCCGCGCTCGTGCGGAGCTCGAATGAGTGGCCTCAACCGAAAGGAGGTTGACCGTGGAAACATTCGGCAAAGAAGTGGCAGCTCTCCACGCCGGCTCGACAAGAGTATACCTAGCCGGCGCTGGCGCCGGCGCGGGACTCCAAGGACTCCTAACTCGCGTCCCCGGAGCTTCCGCCACACTGATTGAAAGTGTCTTCCCTTACAGTAAGGCGGCGCTAACGAGTTTCTTAGGGGCAGAACCGAAGAAGTTCGCCAGCCGCGAAACGGCGATCAAGATGGCTCGCGTGGCTTACGCTCGCGGTTGCGAGCTAGCCAAGAAAGATGGGTTCGAGCTCGAGACGGTTTGTGGTCTTGGCTTAACGGCCGTATTAGCCACTAACCGTCTCTTGCGGGGAGCTCATCGAGTCTTCATCGCCTTGAAAAGTCGGTCCGGGATGTCGATCGTCCAAGCTGAGTTTCTCAAGAACGAAGCTGGGCTCTCTCACCTCGGTCGCGAGCGCGAGAGTGCTCTGGTTGACGCTCTCGCTCTCAACCTACTTCTCATTCAAGCTGGGATCGATCAAGTGCCATTCGAGAGTGAGGGAGTGACGATTAACCCCGAGAAGTTAGCTGGTGGCACCCTCTACCAACCAGACGGCCAGATTGACTCGGTCGACGCTCTCAACCCAACGGAGCATCTCTTGTTTTCAGGCTCCTTCAATCCCCTCCACAATGGTCACAAGTTGATCGCCGCCGAAGCCGCCAGGGTCTCGAGTAAGGAGGTCGTCTACGTCTTAAACACCGGCCACCCCGACAAGGGAAAGGTGGAGACGGAGAGTGTGCGCAGGCGAATCGAGCAATTCGCTTGGCACGCACCAGTGCTGGTAACCGAGGAATTGGATCTTTATTTGGATAAGGCCAAGGCCTTCCCGGGATTCGCCTTCCTGATTGGCGCCGATACCCTAGAACGGATCCTTGACCCCAAATACTACTCCTTCGGGGTGGAAGAAATGTTGGCTCAATTTGTAAAGTTGGGCACCCATTTCTACGTCGCCAGAAGGCCGGGCACAAGAAAGCTGTCTGACCTTTTGGCCGACCGGTTCGTTCGGTACGAAGAACTCTTCACCGAATTAGCCACCGATTATGACTTTTCTTCAACGAAGATTAGGTCTGATCGAAAATAGTTCTTTGCTAGTCACCAAAATCGCGCCCGATTAACTCGAGCGCGATTTTTCTTATTTACCTAAAACTAAACTTGATTATTGCGCGGTTGGAGTGGTGGTGAGGACGGTGAAGATACCCTTCATCCCCATCTCCCGGTGCTTACCGACGGAGCAGTAGTACTCGTAGGTACCAGCCTTATCCGCCACGAACTCAATCGTCTCGGATTCCCCTTCTTTAAGCTGCTTCGTTGCGACGGCGAACTCATCGATCTTAAGATCGTGGAAGCCAGCAGCGCTCGTGAAGTTGATCTTCACCCGATCGCCTTCATTAACCGACATTTCGACTGGCGAGTAGGCGAAGTCCGTACCATTAATATTGAACTCCCGCGTCACTCCCGTCACTAAGCCCACGGCCGCACCAGCAGGAGGAAGATTGTCCACCCCGGCTGGAGCACTCTGTGAGTACCACCAGTAAGCCAGAGCGAGAATGATGATAACGATAATCCAAACTGATTTCTTCATAATTTAAAAATTAACTAATAATTAATAATAATCGCTTCAAACCGCTTTACGACTCTTAGCCCGATCGAGCGCCGCCCGGAGGAAAGCGAGGAAGAGCGGATGCGGCGAGAGGGGCCGGGATTTGAATTCGGGATGAAATTGAGTCCCCAGGAAATGCGGATGCACTTCGCGCGGCAATTCAACTATCTCCATGAGCCGCCCATCGGGCGACCGACCGGAGAAGATGATACCATATTCCTCTAATTTGGCAACATAGGCCGGATTAACCTCGTAGCGATGGCGATGCCGCTCGGAGACTCGCGGCGCCCCATAAGCCGCTTCGGCAATACTACCTTTGGCGAGCTTGGCCGGGTAAGCACCTAGGCGCATGGTGCCGCCGTAATCCTTGTCTTCCAACTTCTGCTTCTGGGAGGCCATCACGTCGATGACGCGATGCTTCGACTCGGGTGCGATCTCGGCAGTGTGAGCGTCGGCCCAACCTAAGACGTGCCGCGCGTACTCCACCACCGCGAGTTGCATGCCATAGCACAGGCCAAAGTAAGGGATAAGCTTCTCCCGCACATAATGGATCACCTTAATCTTGCCTTCCACGCCCCGACCGCCGAAGCCGCCGGGCACGAGCACCGCATCGTAGTCATCGAGCTTCATTAGATTAGACTCGTCATCCTCATAATCGCCCGAGTCGAGCCAGTCGAGAGTGAGGCGCGCATCGAGCGCCGTAGCCGCATGCTTCAGCGCTTCGATCACCGAGATGTAGACGTCGGAGAGAACGAAGTCACCGGTTTTGAAGTACTTGCCGATCACCGCCACGCGGAGCGGGTGCTTCGCCTTATTGTACTTCTCCACCATTCCACGCCATTCCTTCAAGTCGCGCTGACGTGGCTTCAACTTAAGCAGATCGAGCAACGTCTCACTCAAGCCGTCTTTCTCGAAGTTGATCGGGATCTCGTAGATATTACTCACATCCGGCGCCGAGATGATGTGCTTAGGGCGAACGTTCGAGGCGAAGGCGAGCTTCTCCTTCCGCCTGTCATCAAGCGGCCGATCGCTCCGCGCCACAATGACGTCGGGGTGGATGCCGTAGGAGTTTAAGGTGCGCACGGCGTATTGGGTTGGCTTCGTCTTCATCTCGCCCACTTTGTTTGGCACTGGTAAGTAACTAACGAGAACGAAGATCACGTCGTCAGGATGGCGCAACTTGAGGATTCGGGCGGATTCGAAGAAGATCGTGTTTTGATACTCGCCGGCCGTGCCACCGATCTCGATCACCGAGATGTCGGCCTTACTCTTATCCGTCGCCCGCTTGATCCGGCGCAAGATCTCTTCGGAGATGAAAGGGACGGGGTCAACGCACTTGCCGCCGTAACCCAAGGCGCGCTCCTTGTCGATCACATACTTGTAGACCATACCGCTCGTCATATAATTCTCCGCCGGCACACTCTCGCCCAAGAAGCGCTCGTAATTACCCATGTCTTGATCGCACTCGAGTCCGGAATCTAGAACGAAAACTTCCCCATGCTCAATGGGGTTCATCGTACCGGCGTCGACATTCAAGTAGGGGTCGATCTTCATCAAGCTCATCTTGAACCCTCGGGCCGAGAGGATCTTGCCGATCGAGGAGACGGTTACACCTTTGCCGACCCCCGACATCACGCCCCCAATCACAAAGATGTATTTATGCTTTTTCATTCGGCTCAAACTTTCAGATATTTGCGCACAGCGAGGTAGCTCGCGACCGCACTAAGGATGAGACCGGAGCCGAGGATAAGGAAGAAGAGAGTGGCGAAATTATTTAAATAATAACCGACGAGATCGAGACTTTCGGGGAAGGCGCTGGCCGCCTGACTCGCCCAGATCACGGCCGGGTAGAGAATGAGCATGGCGAGGAGTGAGGCGAAGATGCCGGTCACCATCCCCTCAACGATAAAGGGTCCGCGGATGTAGCGATTGTCGGCTCCGACGAGGCGCATCACGGCGATCTCCTCGCGCGAGACGTGGATGGCGAGCGAGACGGTGCTAAAGACGGTGAGGACGGAGATGATGATGAAGACGATGACCACGGCCGAGCCGACGCGCCGCGCGGCGGCGATGAGGGCGTTCAAGCGATCGATATTATCTTTCTTATAATTAACGGTATAGATGAGGTCGCGACCGTCGGTGGTGAGAGCGTTATCTTGATTCAAGTATTTGGCAATGCTCTCGTAGTGGCTCGGGTCGGTGGCTTGGATGTTTAACCTCGCGCCGAGCGGGTTACCCACCTCCTCAAGCGATTGCAGGATTAGGGCATTGCCCTTGTTTCGCTCTTTGAAGTCCGCGAGCTCGTCTTCGCGCGAGCGATAGGTGACCTTCGCCACGGTTGGCTGGAGCTCGAGCTGCTTCTGGTAGGCCAGCACCTCGGACTCCACCGCGTAGGGTTGGAAGGAGACACTAATGTCGACCTTGTCTTTAATCGCTTGGATGGAGTCGTTTAAGAAAGCTTGGCCCAAGTAGAGCCCGCCGATGACGAAGAGAGTAGTCACGAGCACCACCACCGACGAGAGGGAGACGATGCCACTCCGCCAAAAATTAATGAACCCTGACCGAACAATTCTTCTGGCGTTAGTGAGCATAATTAGTCTTAATGCTTATTATAGGACGTAGCGGCCGTGGTTGTCATCTCGGACGAGGCGACCACCCTCGAGAGTCAGTACCCGTCGACCAATTGACTCAACCACATTTTTATTATGCGTCGTTAAGATGACGGTGGTGCCGAGATCATTAATCTTTTTGAAAATTTGCACCACTTCGAAGGTGTTGATTGGGTCGAGATTGCCGGTCGGTTCATCAGCGATCAAAATGTCGGGCTGGTTAACGATGGCGCGAGCGATGGCGACGCGTTGCTTCTCCCCACCTGAGAGTTGGTTGGGGAAGTTCCAAATTTTATCGGCCAAACCGACGAGCTCAAGCACGTGGGGCACATCGGAGGCGATCTCTTCGTCACTGCGGCCCGCCGCTTCCATGGTGAAGGCAATATTTTCAAACACCGTCTTGTTCGGCAAGAGGCGGTAATCTTGAAAGACGGAGCCGATCTTCCGCCGGAGGCGGTGCAAGTGCTGACGACCCATGGCGCTAAGATCGGTGGAGTTAAGAAAGACGCTCCCTGAAGTCGGCGTCTCCTCGACGAGGATCATCTTGAGGAGCGTCGTCTTACCCGCGCCGGAGTGGCCGACGACGGAGAGGAACTCCCCCTTCTCGACGGAGAAGCTCACTTGATCGAGCGCGAGCGACCGATCGGGGTAAATCTTGGTAACGCGATCAAAGAAAATCATTATTTAAAGTTAAAGCAAATTTTTCTCCGCCACTAAAAAGTCATCGATCTCACCGTCGAGCACCTTATCGATCTGACTCGTCTCCACTTCGGTGCGGTGATCTTTAACAAGCTTGTACGGGTGGAGGACGTAAGAGCGAATTTGGCTCCCCCACTCAATCTCGGTTGTCTTACTTACATACATCCCCGCCTCCTTGGCGCGGCGTTCGTCCTCCTGCCGCTTGTAGAGCTTACCCTTCAAGATCTCGAGCGCCTTCTCCTTATTGCGCTCTTGAGAGCGCTCAGTCATGGAATGCGCCGCGAGACCCGTCGGTAAGTGGACGATCCGCACCGCCGTTTCGCGCTTGTTCACATTCTGCCCACCCGGGCCGGAGGCCCGGGAGAACTCGATCTTGAGTTCAGCCGGATTGATAACGATCTTCTGATTCTTTTCAAACTTCGGAATTACTTCGACGAGGGAGAAGGAGGTGTGGCGGAGCTTTTTAGCGGAAAAGGGCGAAACGCGGACGAGTCGGTGCACGCCCGACTCATGCTTCAGTATACCATAGGCGCCCTGGCCTGAGCCACTCGAATGGCCTTGGCCTCGCACTTCGAAAGTGATGTTTCGCACCCCGCCGTGATCATTCTCATTCTCGTGGATTAGAGCCGTTTCGAAGCCGCGCCGCGCGGCAAATTTGAGGTACATCTCGTAGAGCATCCGCGAGAAGTCTTCCGCATCATCACCGCCGGCACCGGAGAAGATGGTGATCACCGCGTCACCGGCGTCGTACTCGCCAACCCCTTCGGCCTCAAGCTTCAAGCGCTTATGTTCCTCAAGCAAGCTCTGGGCTTTGGCCTTGTCTTGCCAGAAGGTTGGCTCACTCATCGCCTGCTCGAGTTCGACAATTTTAGCGTTTAATTCATCTTTATTCATTTTATGGAGCCGAGAGCCGGGATTGAACCGGCGACCTGCGGTTTACGATACCGCCGCTCTACCAACTGAGCTATCTCGGCTTAGTAACAAACAAACGCCCCTCTTTTACCCTATTACTCAAAACTCGGTTTTTCCTCCCATTCCCGCGATTGAGTCCGGCATAGGTGGGAGTAAGAGAATCACAATTCGGGCAAATTAAACGAAGATTTGACTCAACGTTATTTCGCCAATTACCGTCGATGTGATCCGCAACCAATGGAATCTCCCTAGTTTTTGAATTAGCTTGCGCCCAACCACACAAGCAACACTTATTCCTAAACTTTCTCCTCAAATACCTTTTAATGTAGGGCGAAACTGTACCGATGCTTTGCAGACCACTTATTTTGCCAGTTTTCCACTCCTCAATATATAACTGATGCTGTCGCTCGATCTGGCAGGCGTTACTGCAATATTTATATTGTGCACGCGCTGGCTTCTTACCGCAAGTTAAACATTCCCCTTTAGCTTTTTTAACTACTGGCATGTATATATAGTACACTATCTGACGACCAATATCAAAATTAAAAGTGGTCTAATAAAAAGTCTAGGCTATTATGATTATTCTTAAAACGTGGAGAGGTCGCGGGCGCGGAAGACGTTAAGAAACCAATCGACAAGGAGCTTGAAGCGCTTCGGCCAAGAGAGGAATTTGGTCCAATAAACGAGATGCCAAAGAAGCCAAACGAGGCGCCCCCGCACAGCCACCCCGAAGATCTCCCCCACGGCATGCCACCGACCAATCGAGACGAGCACCCCCTTACTCCGGAAACGAAAGGGTCGAAGGGGTCGTCCGTGCAAACGATTGACCACATTGTGCGCCACCACTTTCGCCGAAGCCACGGCCGCTTGGGCGAGCATGGGCCAAGCACCACTAGCGCCCTCACCTACCGCCCAATCACCGAGGGCAAAGATATCGGGCGTGCCTTTGACCTGTAGAAACTCATTTACCAAAGTGCGGCCGGTGGAATCTTTGGCGAATGGTGGTAGCGTCGTAAGCGGCACGGGCGTCACACCGGCGAGCCAGATTACCGTTTCTGATTCCAGCTGACGCCCACTGACGAGCCGAACACCTTGGGCCGTCACCTCAACCACCGTCTCATTAAGCAGCACTTGCCAACCCTTCTCACGCAGAGCAAGTTCAGCGAAGCGACTCATCGGCGGTGACTTAAATTGGTTGAGTAAGGTCGAAGCATTATGGATTAAAGTTAAAGAAACTTCGACCGCCGAGAAACCACGGCCGAAATAACGCCGACTGTCTCGCATTAGGTCGGAGATTTCGCCCGCCAACTCCACCCCCGTCGGCCCACCACCGACAATGACAAAGGAGAGCAGTCGCTTGCGGGTCGCTGGATTACCCGCCGACTGCGCCGCCTCGAGACGCCCGATGATCTGCCGTCGAATGGCCGAGGCCTCGGCCACTTCTTTCAGCGGGTAAGAAAATTGCTTGGCTCCAATGACATTATGGAAGTTAGTGGTGGAGCCTAAGGCGACAACCAGCAGATCGTAAGGGAAGGTGCGTCCATCTTGGAGCTTAACCTCACGAGTGTTGGCATTGAGTTCAGCCACCTCGCCAATTTGCCACTTGATTCGACATTGATTAATGAAGCCCGGGATCGGCTCAACTGGTTGTGACTCATCAATCGTGGCGGCCGCTACTTCGTGGAGTAAAGGGGTGAAGAGGAAGTGATTACGTCGATCGATAATTGTAATTTCCGCCGACTCGTGGGCCATCAGATGACCTAAGTGGCGTGCCACATATAAGCCACCAAAGCCCGCGCCTAAAATTAGTACTTTCTTCAAAGCCAAGACCGGGGATCGAACCCGGGACCTCGCCCTTACCATGGGCGTGCTCTACCAACTGAGCTATCTTGGCAAATAACCTAACCATCAATCTACCATGGTTAAATAAATAAGCCAAAAATCATCATATTTTAAGCCATATTTAACAATTTATCTAATAAAAAGTCAATTATGGTATTGACAAATAATCTTAAATATGCTAACCTTATAGCAATCGTTAGTTGATGGGTTGGCGGTCAACAAATCAGCTAACAGGCAGTAGAAGTGGAGTGGTACCATGAAGAAGACTGTTCTTTCCAACACCTGCGGGTCGGCCACGATGGAAGATGTTCTTTGGAGCAATTCCCTCGAGGCGGAGGACTTCCTCGCGGGCGCCAAAATCGCGATCTAGCGATCGGCATGGGAAAAGAGGCAAGGCGGCACCAGATTCTTTCGGTGCCGCCTTTTTATTTGCTATTTTGGCTAAATTCAATATAATATCTTCACATAGCGGGGTGGAGCAGTGGTAGCTCGCAAGGCTCATAACCTTGAGGTCCTTGGTTCGAATCCAAGCCCCGCTACCAGTTGTCGGGGTAGCACAATTAGATTTAGATTTTGTCGGGGTAGCTCAGTTGGTAGAGCGTGGGACTCATAAGCCCGAGGTCGTGGGTTCAATCCCCACCCCCGACACCATCCTTTCCATCCCTCCCCTTTTCTGTTAAATTACCTATGTCAGTTTTATGCGGCTGTAGCTCAACGGTAGAGCACTCGCCTGTCACGCGAGAGGTCGTGG